>Ga0228710_1010267_pt1 | contig 12590 bp, 7 predicted proteins | sample MedpolnodulmetaG_FD_177995 | JGI IMG/M metagenome (GOLD analysis project Ga0228710, IMG submission 177995) | Root nodule microbial communities from Medicago polymorpha collected in Santa Monica, California, United States - pink nodules | ecosystem: Host-associated > Plants > Roots > Nodule...
ATATTTATTTGCAATTGAAGTAAAATAGCTCAAAAAGGAAATAATATTTAAATAAAACTAAATCAAATCTAAATATAATAAACTCAAATAACATATTAAAAATACTAATTTATCGACTCATCACCGCCTCTAGGATAAAACAAGCCCAACTACAACTGTGCGGTTAACTACTGCACTGTAGAAATCCATTCGAGATTTACACCCTCAAATATGGTACTAAGACCACTCTTTAATAATGAAATAACATCAATATCGCACTACGACCACTCAAATGTGGTGATACCACCATTTCTCCTCAAATTGAAAAATATTGAAATAATTTTTATATACCGTTAAGATCATTCTTAATTCCGAGGGGACATTGTTATTCCAAATAGGGGCTATGATCTTAAAAGTACTCTTTATTCCGAAGGGACTATGTTTTTAAGACCATCCTTAATTCCAAAGGGACATTAAACCGAAAAAGGGACTATGGTCTTAACAACACTCTTAATTCCGAAGGGACAGATAAAGGAGATGAAGAGAAGAAAGACTAGTCAACAGAAGTCAATAAAGGGCGAAGAGAGAAAGAGTTCCCGACAACTCAATGAAACTCTTTGTTGTGTTTTTTGAACTGAGTGGAGTCCTCTATTTATATAGAGATTCCGTAACTGTTTTAGCAAAAATTGCAACAACAGTTACTCTAATGGATAAGATTAAAATGGAGTTTATCCATTAATCAGTTCAACAACACTTGTGGATAGGATCAAAAGAAACAAATGCACAAAAGTGGAGGAAACAAACTATTGGATTCAAATGAAGGAAATATAAGAAATTCAATTAAATTCTTATTCTTATCACAACCACCATAAGTTAAATTTATGGGAAGTGATATTCTCGAATAAAAATAATAATTACTATTATTTTTATCATTATCAAGTATTTAAAATTAAATACCGCAGTTTAAACACTACTAATGTGTGAGTTATATTTTATGTGGGACCCCGACACTCTACTTTTTCAATTCACACAACATTAGATCAAAGTATAATTACTTGGTGTTTAATCTTTCAATGTATTTTCAACATCACACTAATGTTCCAATAATCCCCCACTTGAATTTAAAAAATGGTTTCAATAATAACGTCAAAACGTTTCTATAAGGTTGCTAATAAACAAAGGTGTCGCCTACAACTTGAACCTTTGCATAGCGGATAATATATGATTTAACAAGAGTTGCTTACATCATTGAACTCTATCTCAGACATAGAACCCGCACACAAACCTTTTCCTAAGGTGTAATCTAAAAGCCCGTGCGTTTTTGGCCCTGCACGTCTATCCCAGTTTTAACGAACGCTCTAAGTATTCTGCCCCGAATACCATAGGAACCGGCCTCTATACATTCTACATTCGTATAGGTGAGTCTATCAAGAGTACTCATGTAGCTATGTACTCCACTCAACATAGAGTATAGATCTCATTAAGAGATTCTATTATCTCATCCTCATGTCGCTGTAGGATTCATGCTTTCTTAGTTTTTCTCATAGCATGTTCTATCACTCATGACTTGTTATTACCCATTGAACCTATTTCTTGGGATCTCCAGTCATGTAGGTTGGCTTACAATCACTTGTGACCTTTGGGCATTAGTCCCATTCTATTGGATGTGTTTATGACTTTCTTTCTAGTAATTTTTTCGTCAAAGGATTGACTAATTCTTTATCAGTACGTGCACGATATACTTTAACTGTTCCTTTTAGAGCTCTCTGATTATTCTTTGTTCGTGCCTTAATTATCGTCTCTCACCATTGTGGTAACGATTCTCAATTTTGTAATAGCTGCAGACTATCACAATAAATTAACACTTCGGACAACAGTTTCACCCACTAAGGGTTCTCAGCTAGCAAGTATATTATCAACTTGCTTCTTCACTAGTTTTCTCTAGTGTTCTCATCGCAGATACATTCCATAGTGGACTGAGTCAATATCATTTGTTTCAACAAACAACTCTTACAATGATGCTCAATGTGCAGTCATGGTCGCTTTAAGACTCATATGAAGGATGTTCTATTTTGTATCTTGTACCATTCAAGTACAATAGGTTACTCCTCATAATTTAATCTTAGAGTCATAGTCTTCTTAAGGCACTTCATGACTCTTTCAATAGCATGGAAATGCTTCACATTCATCTACTAGTACCCTTGCACAAGAGTTTCATGACATCATCAATGTCGGGTCTAATACATTCAATGGCTTACCTAAGGACTGCCAATGATGGTCACATATTCTGTTTGTTTAACTCCATCTCAAGTGTTATTACACTTGGATCATAATATATGCTTGCAAGTTTACACTCAAATAATAACATTTCCTTAAGATCTTCTCAACTTTGGGAGTTTCGTCAAAAAGGGTCTTTTTTGATCTAGTAATCTTGAAACCAAGAATTACTTCAACTTTGTCTAGGTCTTTCTTATCAATGTTGTTGATAAACAATGATTTCACATAATTCATAACATGAATCTTTAAACCAAATATGAGTAAGTTGTCTTCATAGAGACATATGATCGTTCAAATATTATTTGTCACTTTCATTCACTTTATAATTGAGTACTCGAGTTTATAGTTAAAATCGTAAAGATATGCTGATGATTTAATTTACCAAAATTTTCTTTTGCCAACGCACTGTACAAAGATTTTCAATACTTGATCACAGGATTTGCCGTTTCCACTTAAAGTAACAACCCAATCCATGACAAGCAATCATTAGTTCATTATTTTTCTTTTTCGATCCAACACTTTTTTTTTTCCGTAACAAACTTGTCAGTTTTATCATTATCAATGATAATCATGAACCGTTGGATTTCTTATTCACTTGTGTATGTGAATTTCTTAGTGATGTTGTTATAACAACATACACTTCATTGTTTCAGTCGAAAGATGTATTTCTATAGCTTGATTTATTACATCATCACAAATGTTCCAACAAAAAGTTTGTATATGTCATTTTATGATGCTAAATAAAATATTATAAGCATGATCTCGTACTCTATATGGTTTTGCTGGCCTCACGGAGGCATAGATTCTTTAAAGACAAGAAAATGTACATCAGGTAGCAGGACTAGGGCACGCTATCAATTAATGAATGATTCAATTATTTGTCTTCTTTCTGCCTCTCTGAGTTACTCTCGAGTCTAAATCAACATTTCAACTTATCAAAAATATATAAACTATAGAATGAACGTGACATGGTGACAAAATAAAATCCTTTATCCTTTCCCTATTATAGCAAATCAACTTAACAAATCAGATACAAAATACTGAAACAAAATGTGAGTGGTTTGATTAGACTATTTTCAACAAATGAAGAAAAATGTGAAAGAAAATTAAGAAATTCTTTGAAAATGCTTGGCATGAGTGAACAAAGAAATGGTTTTTCCGGAAAGTCATGCCAAGCTTTTGCCTAATTTCTTATCCTAAACATTCACAATTTAGCAATCGATTTCGTGACGAAATTGTTTCTGTCTCGGTCGCAAAATAAATTTTTTACTAGGCACTATATCTATCGTTAAATGAGTTTGTGACCGGTTTACTAAATGTCGCTAAACAAGCTAATGTTAATTGCAATAACCTTGTTACTAGACATTTTGATCTCTAAATCGGTCACTATAATAAAGAATGACAATCATAATCGCAATAACCTTTTTATTTTTAACAAAAAATTGTTAAGTTAACGTAATGCATGGTACCCTATCAAAATTCAAGTAGCAGGGTAAAATCTAAGGAAACATACTAATGAACCAATTATAAAGAAAGCAAAAGAAAGCAAAATTGCAACTATATAGACATTAGTACCAAGGATCTGTATTATATACAAAAGAATATATATGCACACATATGCATCTTAATTCTTAACTATAATTCTACACATTATACAAAACATACACAAGAAAATAAAATATAAACAAAAATAAAATCATCTATGATCATCCATGAAGGAGAGACATGATCAAAGCAATCCTGATAACTCATAGTCATATATGCTGACATCTGGCATTTCAATTTGCTCATAAAAGCTGTAAAAAGGAGGATTTGTTTCAACATCAAAAAGCAATGATTCAAGATTCTGAAATGCCAACAATTGATCATCAAGGGGTTGGTTAACAAAAGTGTCTTGGAAGAACAATGATTCATCTAAACATAGCTGGTTGCAAACTTGGTTGAATTCTTCATTCAACAATGCATCACTAGAAAATTCAGAAGTGCTTGATGAGTTATAACTTGTTGCCTCAGGTGAAAATGAAGCATTTTCAACACTAGTAGTTTCAGTTTCAAGGTCCCTTTGAAACTCAGTTCCTATAATGTTACAACTCTCAACAACTTTTGGTACTTCCAATGTTTGTGGAGACAAAGTGTTTCCATTTCCAGTTAGTTCTTGAACTAACTTCTTGAAACATGAGCTTTTAGTGATGTAGACTTTAGGTTTCAAAACCTTAATCAAGTTGTTGAATTGTTGTTTCTCATGAATATTCTTAGATGATTTCAATGATGATGCTTGATTAATTACTTTCTTTCCCATTTTGATGATGATTTCTATGTTTTTACAACTGGCAACTTTGTAATACTCTCCCACCTCTCGGAGGATACAAGGAGGTAATGTATAAATATAACTTGAATTAGAACAAGATATGCATGAGAATATTGATATTAAACACAAGATGCTGAAAATGATATTGATTCAAATTTTTTGTATAATGTTAATTGCTTGTTTTATTAGGGATCCATATATCCACTATTCAAATTCTATATTGATTTTTAATATTAATTATCTCACTTTTTGTCTTTTGTGAAGCATGAGTCATCAAATGAAAATGTGCTAAAGTTTGTATGTACATGTAGATGTGGATGTTTGTCAATTCCATATAAGATAGTTTTTCGGTATAAAAATAACTTGTTGTAACAGGAGATATATATGCTATTTAAGTAGAAGGGCATTGAGGGCACGCAGCTTAATATTCAAGCAACACATTGCATTATTTATTAATCATTACTTAACTTACCCCTACATGCACCCGTGCATCAATGACATAATCAGACACACAAAAGAAACAAAATAGTAATAGATTTACGGAAATAATATTTGTAAAACCATTTTATGATACTTTTATACAATTTTCTACAAACTTACGTTATGTTCTTAGTCTTTCTCTTTCTATTTTTTGTTACCAATAAAATAAGAAAAAAAGAAAACTATCACAAAAGTTATCAACAAAAAGATATACAAATTATATAATTTCTGATAGATTAACACTCCTATAAAAAAAAATAGAAATATTGATCAAATTTAGAGATGGAAAATTAAAATTCATAACCAAACTAAGTGCCAAACTAAGAGATATTTTTCAGTTTTTTTATACGCAAATGCTACATATCGCGAAATTTTTGTCCCGATTGCACCAGGACACTGCATACATGTACTGTAGCAAATCCTTTCATTTAAACCCATCTACTCATGAATTGTGTGAAAGGAAGATCAAACGGTTGAAACATATTCGGGATGGATTCGCTCGGGACAAATAGCAAAGCTCTTTTATATCTAAGTTTTTGTCATTAATTAAATATTCTCGGAATTAAACTAAGTTTTTTAGATTCAAATTGTTAAAATGGGTTCATTATTATAAAATATGGTTAATGTGTTTCAATTAAGATTGAATTGATCGTGAATATGAGTTAGATCATTTGAAAAAAATTGTCATTTACTTTGATTAATCTCTCCTTAAAATCGACGGGTAAAAACTATAGAACCCATACCTCCAGGTACCCGCCTGAACCAAACTCAATTTGACGAAATTTTCTTGCTTTGGTTGAGTTTGAGAATGCGTTAGTTTTTCCCGATTTTAATACATGGACCTGGGACGGGTAATAGGGATATATGTACCCACCCCGAATGTAGAAAATCAACTTACTAACCCTTTTATATAAATAGAAACCCAACCTTAAATCATTCACTCACACAGTCAGAGTCTCATTCTTTTAGATGACACTCACTTATCATAATTCTCTCTTTTCTCCTTTCATATGTCACATCAGAGACCTCTCTCTTCTCAATCACCATAGTCATCGATCGCCATCATCTATTTGCTGGATAATGTATTACAATATTGTGCTCAGGGCTAAAAAATACTTTTATTTTTTATTTAAGAAAACTATCCACTGCGGGGATGGATCGATGATACCCGAACCCTTCGGGGACGGGTATGAGATACAATTTCTCATCCCAGTTTGGTATGTGTATGGTAACGGGTAAGTATATGAGAGTAGTGCGTATAGAGAGATTCTCGACAGCAATGAAGTTATGCTACAACACCGAGTCGAGGGACATTGGAACGCCATATGGAAACTAAAACTTCCACCAAAAATTAAGAACTTCATGTGGCGTATATGTCGTAATTTATTGTCGAGTCGGGTGCGTTTGCTTGTAAAAGGAGTAGACTGTCCTAATATTTGTGCTATCTCTAATGAATATGATGAAGACGGTAAGCACTTGTTTTTCAAGTGCAGTAAAAGCATTGGTTGCTGGCAGCGGTTAAGCTTCTGGCATTATATTTAGCAGGTTCAGTCACCTACTTCTTCATGTGTTGAGATGATGTTTTCATTGCTCCAACGTAACATCTAGATATCGCTCATAAACATATTTTTGCTGTCACTTTATGGAGCATTTGGAAATATCGAAACAACAAAATTTGGAACAATATTGTGGAAACGATCCAACAAATTGGTGATCGAGCTGAAGCTTTAATTTTGAGCAGTTGGAAGAATGCACAAGCAACGAGACCCCACAGCAATAACAACATCACGTCTCATGAGACAAATCGATGGAAAAAACCGAGTGTAAGGAGATTCAAATGCAATGTCAATGCATCCTTTTCCACTCCCCTCAACAAGGTTGGTTTTGGAGCCTGCATTAGAGATGCTGATGGAAATTTTGTGGCAAGTCGAACTGCTTTGCTCTCCCCTTCACTTGATGTAGCTATGGGGAAAGCCTTGGGACTTTTACATGCAATGCAGTGGGTAATCGAGCTCAACTTGGTGAACATGGACTTTGGAACATACTCCAAAGTTGTGGCATATAGTATATACAAGGGGGATGGTGTCTTTGATTTTATGACCATAATTCATGATAGTAGACACTTGTTGATGACCGAATTAACGAACTCTGATGTAAAGTTCATTCGGAGACAATCCAATGGTGTTGCCCATAGTTTAGCTAAGGATGCACTATGTCATGCTAGTTTTCCAATTTCATCTTAATACACCATATTCTATAACTACTTTGATTAATAATGAAAAGTTATAAGCTTATTTCTCTAAAAAAAAAAGAAATTAAAGACATATCACACTGAGATAATGCCAAAAGGCCAATAGAAAGAAAGCCAAGAAAGAGTTAAGGGTTAACATGACAAATGAAGTTCTGCATTTTCACATAAAACTAACCGTGAGAAACCCAAAATCTCAAAAAAAAAAAAAATTGTGAGATTGTTGAATGAGTGTTATTATGTTCATATTTTTAACTAAAAAGTTTCTTAAAATCCATTTCATAAAAAAAAATCCATCAAAATCTGAATATTTTTCGGTATCAACGGACATTTTATAAGTTATGAGAAAGCTCTATTGATTACCAATGAATTTCGTTACTTCTAATAAAAAAAAATTAAAATGTAGTTGCGGTTTAATTCGATTTTGAAAAGTCAAATAAAAATCTAATCTGATCCTAGTGATTTTCACAATAAATTTTTTTTTGAATGCATCCACTAATATTCAGTTTTATGTAGTTTTTGATTCTTTTAGATCTATTTGTGGTTTTGATTTGTATCGGTTTAATTTTTTTTGTTTTAGATTTGAACTCCCATCATCATTGCTTTGTTGGCAAAAACATAAAAATATTAAAAATTATTTTTTAATCATTTTTTAGTGAAAACAAAATACTAGAATTAAAAAATAAAAAAAAAACTAGAAATAGTGTTGTGCCATATAGCTCATACTCATAGTAAATATAAAAGTAGAATCTGAATGATAAAAGTTGAAGATATGTTGCAATATTTCACGTTACAAATAATTTCAATTCAATTTCTTCTTTATTGATCTTCAAGCTTTTTCATAATCTACCTTTAGAGTTGCATCACGGAATCCTGTACATAATTCACAAAAAAATAAAGAATAATATGAACTTTTATTTTTTGAAAGAAAGAATAATATGAAATATATAATAATATAAAATATATGATAAATATGTGTGTATATTTACATGAAAAGAGAGACACTTACGTGTTGCAATTAACTGTGGGGTCATAAGGAAACGAAACATTGATTTTACAAATCTGAAGGAGTTGTTTTGCTCTTTGAGGTTGAACATGGTTTGAAATTACTTTGGATACAATGACATAGTTCCCTACGATCTTGAGTGGTGTTAGCCCTTTGAAATACAACACTTTGCTCTTTGGCAACACTCAGGAGTGGGCTTTGTTTGTGGAATTATGCTCTTCTCCCAACACATTTTGCTCGCGTCCAGCTGATTTGCCAATTATACCTCTGCGTGACTTAAGTCACGCTCCTTTGACAGGTGCGCGAGTTAACTCACACAGGTTGGCCGATTGATCAGAGCTCAAAAATACACGTTTTTTGCACTTTGGTCAGTTTTTCAACCTTCAATCTACACGTTTTTTACAACATTTACACGTTTTTTTGACTACATGCATGGTAGTTATAACCTATACTACCATTCCCACCTATAAATACCCCTCCAAACTTCCCCATTTTCTCACACCATCTCACACTCTCTCCCCCTATTTCTCTTTTTCTTTTTTTCAATAGTCTCTAGTCTCTCTCTAGTCTCTTTTTACCCCTTTGAGGTATAAAGTGGTCAGTTTTGAGATAAATAGTGAGTAGCCGACTTGGACAAGTGATCAACCATTGGGATAAAATTAAATTTACTTCTTTTTACCCCAAAAACTTTTTGTTGTGGGTAAAAAGAATCTTCTTGGGGTATAAAAAGAACGAGATTTAGATTTAACCCAATGGTTGATGATGTCTTTTCCCCCAAGAAAGTTGCTCACTATTTACCCCAAGGTTGATCACTTTTTACCCCAAGAGGGTAAAAAGAAAATAAGTAGATTTAATGAATTCGAATCAAATGTATCAATTATGGTATGAATTCTATTAATAAAATGAGATGTTATATGTATTAATTTTGTTCATTTATTTTTATTTATATTTGCTTTTATTTTCTGATTTTGTATTTAATGAGTAAATTTGAATAAATATTTATTTTATGTGAATAAATAAATTAGAATAACATAAATAAATTAATTTGAATAAAGTAAATAAATTAGAATAAAGTGAACAAATAATTTAGAATAAATAAATTAGAATAAAGTAAATAAATTAATTTGAATAAAGTAAATAAATTAGAATAAAGTGAGTTAACTCACGTAGCGTTAGTTAAGTTGCACATATTTTAACATTTGCGTTACTTAAATAACGCGGGGATATTTTAGATATTTCAGTTGGCACGAGCAAAATGTGTTGGGTAAAGAGCAGAATTCTTGTTTGTGAGCCTAAACCATCCAAATAATCCAAGCAAGGTAGGAAAATTGGTATTGCCGCGGTGCATGGGATTTCATCAATTTGGCTTGCACCAAAAGGTTGCTACCATCAAGCCCAAAGCCATTAAAGACATAAAAAGAGCGATAATTTTCTTCCCCGCCATCTTAATATTATTATGTTCTATTTCTTTTTAGGAGTAAGAATATATGATTTGTCACTAAGAGCATGACACGATTTATAGTCAAGGTCACTTGGCATTTTATAGTAACTTTTTTTATTGTTTAGATTTTCCTTCCCTTTTTACATAAATGCATGAATGTTGCTTTCTATTTAATGGTCCCTTTTCAAAGTTTATATTTTTCTATATAAAAAATTTAGATTTTTCATTTCTTTTTTCAACATGCATGAATATCAGCAAGGGGCGAATCGGTAAGGAAAATATACATTTGAGTCATGACCGGAACAATCTTTAATCAAATTTTACTGACTTGATTGAATTCTAGATTTTACCGCCACTGTACCGGAGTATTGCACACCATTGTTGCGTTCATCCGTTCATCACCGGACATATCAAAGAGCATGACACAATTTATAGTCAAGGTCACTTGGCATTTGATGGTAACTTGTTTTAATGTTTAGATTTTCCTTCCCTTTTTACATAAATGCATGAATGTTGCTTTCTATTTAATGGTCCCTTTTCAAAGTTTATATTTTTCTATATTATTTTTGTTTTTAGATTTTTATTTTCTTTTATCAACATGCATGAATATCAGCAGGGGGCGAATCAGTAAGGAAAAAATACATTTGAGTCATGACCGGAATAATCTTTAGTCAAATTGTACTAACCTGATCGAATTCTAAATTTTACCGCCATCGTACCGGAGTATTGCACACCGTTGCTGCGTTCATCCGTTCATCATCGGACAGATCAAAGAGCATGACACAAGTCAAGGTCACTTGGCATTTTATGGGAACTTTTTTTAATGTTAAGATTTTCCATCCCCTTTTGCATAAATGCATGAATGTTGCCTTCTATTTAATGGTCATTTTTCAAAGTTTATATTTTTCTTTATAAGAAAAAGTTTTGATTTTTCTTTTCTTTTTTCAACATGCATGAATTAGTAAGAAGAATATACATTTGAGTCAAGACCGGAACAATCTTTAGTCAAAGTTTATTAACTTCGTCGAATTCTAGATTGCTGGGCCCTTCCCTTAGGACCCTTAAGCTATATATATGATGAAATTGATATAGCTTGTAGTGTGAATGAGATAAAGTATTAACTTCTAGAAACATTTTTTTAAACCGATAACCCTTTATTCACCTAAATCTACATTAGTTCCAACATTAGCAACATTTTCTTTCTTATGAAATTTACTTATTCTAACCTATTCAGCCTTTAATCTTTCGACCTGTCGAACTCTATCTACTAAATGGGTCATATCCCTTAGATATTGAGTGACTAATTTCTTCCAAATGGAATATTCTAGGCCAGTTGTGGCCATTTCGACTAACTCATATTACGGGACTTGAGTGAAACACCTTGCCTTCAGAAGTCTAAACTTGTTCAAATAGTCATCTATAAGCTCAGGAACTTTGCGTCTAACACTAGCCAATTCTTTAGGGTTACATGATTTCAATCATGTATTGAATGTGGGAAAAGGGTTGTAAACCATGTGAAGGCAATCTTATTTAGAGAATTTGGAAAATACTTCATTTTAAAATTCTCGTTATTTGCTATATCCTTTGCCTTAGTTAAGTATCAAGCAATATGTTCGACAATCAATTCACTAGTGTGACCTGCAAATTTTGTAAACTTGGGGATTTTTCAACCCCTATGAAGTTCAGTATGTAATACAAATTCAGAAAAGGCTGACAGAAAGTATGGTCTATGTAAACCTACAAATAAGGTCATTTTAGGATAAAATATTTTCGACCATATGGGCCATATTATTTTTTCCTCCAAAGTTATTTTAGACATTTCTAGCCACTTCGAACACAAAATCATACATTTGCCTAGGACTTCTTTCTCTTTTTGACATGGATACTTTTAGTGTTTAAGAATTTCTATAAATGATTCATGACCCCTATTTTCTACACATAACTATTATATATACTTAGTAATAAATAACTGCAAATAGCAGTCACAAACAAAGCTTTCGACGCATGTCCTGCTAGGTTTCTCAAACTCTTGACAATCTCCCACGTGTCTTCGACATCTTGATCTTGACTCCTCGCAAACAATTTGAATTTCTGCAGCCGAAACCAATAGTTTTGCAATCTCAAATATGCCAAGTCCACTAAATCTATAATCAATATGTCAAATTCTTCAATAATTTGGAATGTAACCAAGTGCCAATCCTAGCTTCGACACAAAGTTCTTTCTTGTCGAATTCAGTATATTGAAAATATAGGCTACACCATGTCAGATTGGTTTTGATGTAGTAGGGTTTCATTAGTATTTTATTATTTCAGCCTAATTTTATTATTTTAGTTTTCTTTTATATTTTGGATTTCCGGCCCATTAAAGTTTTTTTATTTCCCTATTTAAGCTTAACAGTTGTAGCATAAGAGACAACTTTTATTCATTCAATAATGTTTCAGAGTTTTCTCAATTTTTGGTGATACCGGAACCCTAGGTTTAGCTCTTGCTAGACTACGTTTATGACCGCGTCAATTGGTGTTAGAGAAGGTTTCTCTTGTTCTTCTCCTAACGTGATCAGCCATAGGAGCTCAATTTATAACGATGGAAGAGTTTGGAGGCATAAATGCGACTCTTACCACGACCATCAATGCTTTGACAGCAACATTGGCAAAGTTAACAACACAGTTGAATAACAATGCCAACAACAATCATAACAACAACATCATCAGAAACAAACAGAACAAGGTGAAGGTGAGAAAAACCACAAGAAGGGGGGGTTGAATTGTGTTTTTGGAAACTTCTTCTTTTACGTTCTAGATAACTGTCCTCAGGTTCAGAGTCTGAAGTAGTTCAGAGTCTGAGTGAGTT
>Ga0228710_1010269_pt1 | contig 12585 bp, 14 predicted proteins | sample MedpolnodulmetaG_FD_177995 | JGI IMG/M metagenome (GOLD analysis project Ga0228710, IMG submission 177995) | Root nodule microbial communities from Medicago polymorpha collected in Santa Monica, California, United States - pink nodules | ecosystem: Host-associated > Plants > Roots > Nodule...
CATCTGTGAGCGCAACACCCAGAACTTTTGCCCCCGGGCCGGGCGACCATTTCATTTTCGTTCGCATACCCGCCTATAGCGGCATCATGCCTAACGGCGAGTGAACCACACAAATTGAGGAAGACCCCGTTTAAGTGCCAAACGACAATCCTCAATTTCTGTGATTCAGCGGCAGCATTTCTCGCCCTCATCAGTTCTGGACCGGCGCGACCGTAAATTGCTCGCTTCAGCATCTTGAGGCGGTTGATCTGCCCTTCGGCTTGACCGTTGCTCCAAGGGAGTTCGATGGCATTTTTGACGGCATCAATATCCCGGCGCAAAACGCTGGCGAAACGCATGTTGCCGTAAGCTCGGTGTCAATGGATCGTCGATCCATTTAGCCAGTGCCTCCGAATTCCTGCTGCGCAAGATGCCGTTGAAGCGCAAGGCGAGGCCACGCATTATGGCGAACACTGTCGAACCCTGCTTCAAGGCATTGGCTTTTCCGGCCTGACGATCTGTCAGCAGGCCGCGCGGTTTTATGCACAAAGCTGCGGCCACCACAGACGAGATCATATGGCCGGGGTCAGGATCGCGGACGGGTTCTGAAACATCCACATCTGGAGGCGGGTCGTCGGGTTGAATGTTTTCGGCTTCACGCCAGACCTTCAACAGGCGCTCCAGATTGGAGCGGCTACCCGTGTAGCCGCGGTTCTTGATATCGTAAAGCAGATGGCGCCCAACGCGGTTTCCATTCTTCCAGCATTCAGCCAGAAATGTTTTGAAATACGTTCAATGCTGCCCGGTTTCTGTCTCGAGGTGCGTTGGAAGTAAGCCAATTCGCGATGCTGCGTCGCTCGTATCCGGTCCGCCTCGCAATCTCGCTGTAGGTGAGGCCCTGCTGGCGCAAAGCTTGAAGCGTGTCGAATATTTCCTAACGGAATTGCCTGTGCGCCAAGCGGGCTCGGCGGTGTTGTGCCGTAGCGCTGGTAATAGCATCTTCGGAGAGAATGGGTCTCACATGGGTGTGACCATAAACGCTCATCTGCTCCTTGATCGCCGCCCTGAGATTTTGGACCAGATGAAAGCGATCAGCCACCGGGGAGCCTGCGGTGCGTCCTACCGGGCTGCCTGGGCAACGGACCACAGCGATCACGGCTAACGACCTCGATCGTCGGGCGTTCTTGGAACCATGCTTTTGCGCTTTCGACGCTTCGGTCGTCCAGAACATCGACGACCGATTGACGCTCGAGATCGACCATGATCGTGCCGGACCGCGTGGAATGCCAGCTCCAATCATCAATGCCCACAACCCGAATATCGTCCTTTTGCATGGACGCCGGATGATTGCGCTTCAATTGCCGCAGGATCGTGTCGTCGCTAACCGGCATGCCGAGCCGATGCATTAAGTACTCACCCGGGCGACCGCCCCTCCTGTGGCCAGTCAAGCCTACAAGCATTCGTGGCCAGCGATACCACGAACCTACAATGCGAGTGCCCTATATAGTCCAACGCCTATAGTCATATCTCGCGATCCTATTGGACAAAAATTGAGCAGAAATTCAGTCTCGCGCTCAGAATTTAGTCTCCGAAGGATAGTGAATATGAGAATCGAAACGGAAAAGCCGCTGTGGCAATACACGGCGAGCGAGCTCGGTGCAGCCTACCGTCGCGGCCAGGCCAAGCCAAGCCAGGTCATCGAGGCCGTCCTGGTGCGCGCGGGCCATATCGACCCCGTTCTCAACCTCTTTGCCGTTCTCGATGCCGAAGGCGCACGCCAGGCGGCTCGTGAAAGCGACGCACGCTTTGCCGCCAATACGCCGCTCGGGGATTTCGACGGAATCCCGATCACCATCAAGGACAACATTCCCGTAAAGGATCTCCAGCTGGCCTGGGGCAGCGCGCTCTACAAAGGCCAGATCGCCGAGAAAGACGAGACGCCGGTCGAAAGACTGCGCGCGCAAGGCGCCGTCATCCTGGGCAAGACGAATGTATCGGAATTCACCCTCGGGCGTGGCAATGTGAACACGCTCGCCTTCGGCGTGACACGCAACCCGTATGATCCGGCGCTGACTTCCGGCGCCTCGACGGGTGGCGGTGCTGCGGCGACAGCGGCCGGGGTCGGAACCGTGGCAATTGGAACGGACGGCGGCGGCTCCATCCGCCGTCCGGCATCCTACAACAATCTCGTCGGCCTCAAGCCTTCGACGGGGCGCGTCGCCCGTGTCAACGGCCTACCGCCCATCCTTGGTGACTTCGAAATCATCGGTCCGCTCGCCCGCACCGTGGACGATCTCGCCTTGGCACTTTCGGCCATCGAAGGCCCCGACGCGCATGACCGGGCCTCCTATGGGTTCTCCAAAGGAGGGGTGGAACCCGTGCGCCGCGGGCAGAAGGTCCTGTTCGTACGCGAGGTCGCCGGCATGACGGTGGAGGAGCCGATCGCAGCCTCCGTGGCGGAAGTGGCGGACAACTTGAGGGCACTCGGCTTCGTCGTTGAGGACGGACCTGCCCCCTTCGATGCCGTCCTATTCGAGAAGCACTGGCCGGTGATGGGAGCGACTGGTCTTGCCTGGCTGCTTAAGGACACCGATTGGGAAGGCAAGGTCGGCGCGCCCTATCCGCCGATGATCGAAAAGGGCCGTGCGCTGACGGCCGTGGAATTCTTCGACGCGCTGATGGCCTACCGCTCTGTCTACGAGCAGTTCGCGCGTGCGTTCGACACCTACGATCTCGTGCTTACCCCGGCCGCAGGCGCCATGCCCTGGAAAGCCGAGGATTTCGCACCTCCCTATCACCGGGCGTTCACCGGCTTCGTCAACGCGGCCGGCCTGCCAGCGATTTCCATCCCCTCCTCACCTTCCGCAAGCGGGATGCCGATTGGCTTCCAGCTGATCGCGCCGTTCGGGGCCGACTGGTCGCTGGTCTCCATCGCCAAGCTCTACGAGGAAGCCCATCCGTGGATTCAGAACGCACCCGCAATTTGACGGGCACGGACAAGGAGACAGCGATGGATTCGGTGATCATGGGACGGGTTGTCACGCCGGAAGGAACACACTCCGGCTGGGTGGCCGTCCGGGGGGAAAAGATAGCGGAGATCGGCGCCGGCGCGGCGCCCAGTGCTGCAACCGTGGTGGACTACGGTGACTGCCTCATCCTGCCAGGCTCTATCGACGGCCAGACCCACGCGACCAACAGCAAAGGCCTCGTCGGCTTTGCGCCGGCGAGCGCTTCAGCGCTTGCGGGCGGGGTCACCACCATCGTCGACATGCCGTACGACATGCCGCTGCCGCTCGATATACCGGAGCGGCTCGCGGCAAAGATATCCGCAGTCGCGGCCCATTCCCTTTGCGACGTCGCACTTTACGCGACGGTGACGAAGGAAAGCGGTCTCGATCATGTGGAAGCTTTGATCGAAGGCGGCGTCGTCGCCTTCAAGATCTCCTCATTCGAGAGTAGCCCGGTGCGATTCCCCCGCATAGACGAAGCGCTGACGCTTGACCTCCTGGAAAAACTTGTTGGCCGCGATCTTCCCCTTGGCCTGCACAACGAAGATCAGGAGATCGTCCGTTCCCGCACAGCAAAGGCACGGGCGGCGGGGCGGGACGGGATCGGCGCCCATTCCGACAGCCGACCGCTCGCCGCCGAGCTTGCCGCCACCGGGCAGTTCCTGGCGCTCGGCCAGGCCGTCGGCGCCCACGCCCATATTGTCCATATCTCCCACGAAGAAGGTTTCGCGCAGGTCGGCGCCTTCGCCGGCATCGGCGCTCCTGTGACCGGCGAGCTTTGTGTCCACTATCTCTGCTTCGACCCCGCACACGACGGTGACCTACTCGGCGCTCGCATGAAAGTAAACCCGCCGATCCGACCCGATGCCATTGACGGCCTTTGGCGCGCGCTGGAATGCGGAACCGTGGCCTTCGTGTCCTCCGATCATGCCAGCTGGCCGATCGACAACAAGCTCGCCGTCTCGATTTACGAGGCTGGCGCCGGCATTCCCGGCCTCGAAACCCTCGTACCCGCCTTCTTCTCCGCCGCACAGGCGCGCGGGCACGACGCTGCGCGGCTGACGGCGGAGTATCTTGCCGCCCGGCCTGCCCGCTTCTTCGGCCTTTCCGGCCGCAAGGGTGCGCTCGCACCTGGACTCGACGCGGATTTCTGCGTGCTTGAACAAGGTGAATTCATCTGGGATGCCGCGAAGGCGCATGACGGATTGAATTGGAGCCCATTCGACGGCCGCCGGTTCGATGTTCGCGTCGCGGCAACCTGGTTGCGCGGAAAGCCGGCCTGGAACGGCTCGCAAATCCTGCTGTCGCAGGGCAACGGTCAGTACCTTCGCCGCCACGGCCTGGGCTGGTTTCCAACACATTGAAAGGTCACGTCTCATGGCGCAAATCAGTGCCGCTTCGCGCGGTGTCTATGTCATCGCGGTCACTCCTTTTCACGAGAACGGTGCGATCGACATCGAAAGTCTCGACCGGGTGACGGATTTCTACATCGAATCCGGCGCGAGCGGGATCACCATCCTCGGCATGATGGGCGAGGCTCCCAAGCTGACCCAGTCCGAAGCACGCGAGGTAGCGCAGCGCGTCATCCTGCGGGCGGGCGATGTGCCCGTCGTCGTCGGCGTCAGCGCACCGGGGCTTGCCGCGATCGGCGAACTCGGCCGGACGGTGATGGACATGGGCGCGGCCGGCGTGATGATCGCCCCGCCTATGAGCCTGCGCACCGACCAGCAGATCCTCGGTTATTACCGGCAATGCGCAGAGACGCTTGGAGTGGACGTGCCGATCTGCCTCCAGGACTTTCCGCTCGCAACGACCGTGCAAATCAGCAACGACCTTCTCGGCCGCATCGTCGACGATGTGCCGGAAATCGTCATGCTGAAGCATGAGGACTGGCCGGGCCTCGACAAGATTACCGCCCTGCGCGCCGCCGAAGCCAAGGGACGCCGAAGGATATCCGTTCTGTGCGGAAACGGCGGGGTGTTCCTGCCGGAGGAAATGGCGCGCGGCGCCGACGGAGCTATGACAGGTTTCGCTTATCCGGAAATGCTCGTGACGGTCTGCGAGAGCGTAACGAAGGGCGACATGGACCATGCACAGGACGTGTTCGATGCCCACCTGCCGTTGGTGCGCTACGAACAGCAGCCCGGCATCGGCCTTGCCGTACGCAAGTACGTCCTTGCGCGGCGCGGCGCCATTGCCTCCGCAACGATCCGTAAGCCCGGCGCGCCGCTGAATGCCGCCGCCATCGCCGAGCTCGAGCGTTTGATCGCCCGGCAGGAAGCGCGCCTCGCCGCGTTGCTCTGAACTGGAAGCCTTGCCCGCAAATAAGGCCAGTGTCGAAAGACACCGGCCTTGTTTGCGTTGATAAACCGTATTGGAGCGGCCGCGCCACAGTCCGGTTCCCTAGAACCGTGTCAGAGCGCTTCATTATTGAATGGAAGCCTCCAGGACGGTGCTGAAAAGCCAACTCGAAGGGGCTTGCAATCTAGTGGCTCAGGAAATTCCGAATGCGTTTCGGCGCCTGGTCGGAGAAGATCACCGCGGGTGCACCGTCTTCGACAATGCGGCCGTTTTCCATGAAAACGACCCTATCGGCGACGTTGCGGGCAAATCCCATCTCGTGGGTCACGACCACCATCGTCATGCCCTCGCGGGCAAGCTCACGCATGACTTCAAGAACCTCCCGGGCAAGTTCCGGATCGAGCGCCGAGGTCGCCTCATCGAAGAGCATGCATGACCTTAGGCTGCATGGCGAGCGCGCGGGCGATGGCGATGCGTTGCTGCTGGCCGCCCGAAAGCTCGTGGGGCCTGGCGGACAGCTTTCCCCCGAGCCCGACGCGCTCGATGAGCCGCACAGCCCGATCTCGTGCTTCCTCCTTCGAGGTCACACGACAGGCAACTGGCGCATACATAACGTTTTGCAGCACCGTCATGTTGCGGAAGAGATTGAATTGCTGGAACACCATGCCGGTCTCCAGCCGGTGCAGGCGCAGGACGCCTTCGGTGGCGGGATGGAGCTTGCCGCCCTTTTCAACCTGCCCGACGAGATGCCGGTCGACCCAGACTTCGCCGGCTGTCGGTCGCGCCAGGTAGTTGATGCACCGCAGGAGCGTGGTCTTGCCGGACCCGGACGGGCCGATGATGGCGACCGTCTCACCCTCGCGTATGGTCAAGTTGACATCGTGCAGGACGTTGAGAATGCCATAGTCCAGCCGAACGCCGCGCAGTTCGACAATGTTTTCCGGGTCGGGACGATCCGGCCAGCGCCGGTCTTGCTTCGCTATATTCATGGGGAGGTGACCTTTGCGGAAAGTCGGCGCTCGATCCGGATGAGAACGATATTGATCGTCGCGTAGATTGCGCCGGCGATGAGGACATGGACGAGCGGATTGCCACCCGCATAGATACGCCCGTTTGCAACGCTCATGATCTCCGCGGTGGAAATCGCCGAGGCAAGCGAGGTCTCCTTGAAAAGCACGGTGGTGCGGCCGATGAGCGGGCCGGATGCGATGCGGAGCACCTGAGGAAGCAGAACCGAGCGAACAAAGCTCCAGTATGGAATACCGAGCGCCCGGGCAGCCTCGGCCTGGCCGACGGGCACACCTTCATAGGCCGCCCGGAAGATCTCGTAGTAGTAGGCGGCCGCGAAGAAGGTGAAGGCGGCGATCGCCGCCACCATCGGCGAGACGTTCCAGCCAGCCCAGGTCGAGCCGTAGAATGCGAGGAAAAGCAGGATCAGCGGCGGCGTCGTCTGAGCGAGCCAGCTGTAGATGCGGATCACGGCGCCGTTGAAGCGGTTTCCGCCGATATCGAGCAGCATGAAACCGAGCCCGATCAACACCGAGAGTGCACCGCTGACGACGAGCAGCAGCAAAGCCTGCCCGGTACCCTGCATATAAAGTGCGACCGTCTGCCCCATCTCCGTCATGACGATGCCTGTTCGGCGCCGGCGGGAAGGAAGGACAGCGCCATGCGAACGGCCGCCATGGCGGCGGAAACGACCGGTACGCCAAGCCGGCGGGAGATTTGCTCCGCCGCGCCGGGACCGGTTGCGGCACCGTAGGCCCAGATGAAGACGAGATCCGGCCGGACAGGCGCGAGATCGCCGACGATCGCGTCGATATCGCTGCCAGCACCGCTGAAGTGGAGCGACAGTTCTCCGGCCCAGGGCTGGCTCCGCCACCCCTCGACTTGCTGCCGGCGCTGGCGGTCGCCATAGACCACAAACCCGATGCGCGCAGCCGGCGTGGTGCGGGCGAGCATCTCGGTCTGCGCCGTCATCGCATAGGCGGGAAAGATGACCGGCAGGCGGGAGCGAATATCAAGCGCCGGCAGCATCTCGGCGGCACAGACGATGGTGAGGGTCACCCCTTTATCTTCAAGCCGGGAGATAGCCGCGCCCAGGCGACCGGTCAGCGCCTCCCGGTCGAACCATGTATTGGTTCCGGGAGGACCGACAGCCCGGTCCGAACCTGCGCCGTGATGGAGCGCGCGGATGGCCGGTGCTTCGGCGCCGGCCTCTATTGCTTGCAGCTCGGTCGCCGTCAGTTTATCGAGGACGTGCTCCCAGACCGGCACGATTTCGAAGCCATGGGCGGCGAAAAGACTGTTATGCAGGGCTTCGAGATCGGGGCGCGGGCCCTGCCCGAGGCTCACGAATCCGATCCTCAAGGGAGGATGGTTGCCGTTCATGCGCCGACCTCCTTTGCCGAAGACGCAAGCCGGCGTGTCATGTTCCAGCGTACGGCCTGAGCGGCGAGGCTCAGCACGCCCCCCATCAGGATATAAATGAGGGCAGCGGCGATCAGGATTTCGAAGGGCTGATAGGTCATGGAAACGATTTCGTTGGCCACAGATGTGAGTTCAGGAATGGTGATGATCGAGGCAACGGACGTGCCCTTGAGGACAAGGGTGGCATTGGAGAGGTAGGTGGGCGTGAAGATCGGCAGCGCTTGAGGAAAGACGATCTGGACCCAGGTGCGCCATCCGGGTAGCCCCAGCGCCCGCGCCGCCTCGATCTGTCCGGGATCGACCGCCCGCAGGCCGGAGCGAAAAATCTCGATATTGTAGGCGATGGCCGAAAGCGTGAGCCCGATCACTGCGACCGGAAAGGGCGAAAGCACGATGCCGAACTGCGGAAGCCCATAGTAGAAGAAAAACAGAATGACGAGCGTCGGAAGCGAGCGCAGGAGAAGGGTCGCCATGTCCAGCGCTTGGGAGGCGGGCGAGACGCGGGTCAGGCCGACGACGGAAAGCGGAAGGGCGATGACGGTCGACAGAATGAGCGTCAGCACCGTCAACCAAACGGTGACCCAGGCCGCCTGCAGGAGAAGCGGAAGGTTTTCCGCAAGATAGTTCATATCCATGGATGCCGTCCGCTTCCCGTCAGGATCACTCGCCGGTGATCCATGTCTCTTTCAGCTTGTCGATCGTGCCGTCCGCCTTCAGCTTGGCGAGCGCATCATTGACCGCTGCCAGCAGATCGGGTTCGTTGCGGCTGACGACGAGCCCGTGCGTATAGGGCGAAACGTTTTCGACGACGAAGCCGGGCTCAAGCACGGTCACGCCCTCCTCTGCCCGCGCATGGAAACGGGCAGTAAGATAGTTCATCGAAACCGCGTCGATTCGCCCGTTCTTGAGATCGAGCATTTCCTCGGCGATACCGGGGTAAGTCGTCACCGTCACGTCGCCCTCGAAAATCTTTTCCAGAATAGGCCCTTCCTGCCCGCCGCGCACGACGCCGATCCGGTGACCACGCCCCTGATCGACGGAGGCGACCTCACTATCCTTCGGCACGACCAGAGTGGTGAAGTTCTCGACGGTCGGTTCGGAAAGATAGAGATCGGGCGAGGCCATGCGGGCTGGCGTGCGGGCCACCGCCGAACAGATCATATCGAAGCGCCCGGCCTTGAGACCGGGAATGGTCGCCGCGAAATCAACGCGCACGAACTCAGCCTTTAGTCCGAGATCCTGGGCGATCCGCTCGCACAGGGCCACGTCGAAGCCGCCGAGGGAGCCGTCGGACTGGACAAGGGTCAGCGGCGGTGCGTTACCGGTGGTCGCGATGGTCAACTGGCCTTCTTGCACGAGGGCTTGTTTGAAATCATCCGCCACCGCATGACCGGCGGCGATTAGCCCGGCAAGGGAGAAAGCGAGCAGTTTCATAATCTTCATTTGGTTGATCTCCAGTTTTGGCAAGTGGAGCAGCTTGCCGGTTCCCCATTCTTGTTTTTTCAGAAGCTCAGATGAGCCGATAATTTGTTTTCATGCCAGATTCATTCCGGCAATGAAGGCATAGGCGAACGCTTATGGAGGCCCGCCGACGCTTCACGGTTCAATCAAAATGCATCACCGGCTTTCCGACCCACCCGGGCAACTGATCGGGTCGCGCGGGCGCGAAAATCTCGTAGTAGCTGCACCCCTCCGGGCCGCAGGCCACGACACCGTGCCGCGCCCCGGATGGCACGAAAACAAGGTCGCCCGGTGTCGCCTCGATCTCCTTGCCATCAACGACAATCGTGCAAAGGCCCGACAGAATGACCATGAGCTGCTCGTTTTCATGCCAGTGCAGCCGTCCGTCGAAGACGGTATCGCCTGCGTTTTCGATGAAGACGGCGGAAATGAGATTGCCACAGACGGCCTTGCGCACGGTGCCTGTCCGCAATCCGGCGGCAGGCGGCAAGCTGTTCCAATCGATCTTCATGGCGTCATACGCTCGCGATCATGCCGCCGTCGACCCGGATGACCGAGCCGGTGAGGTAGGAGGCGCGCGCAGAAGCCAGGAAGGCTACCACATCGCCGTATTCGGCCGGCTCGCCGTAACGCCCGACGGGAATGGAAGCGGTGGACGAAGCAGCCACTTGTTCAACGGTTCGCCCTTCCCGCCCGGCCTTCTGCTCGTCAAGGAAGGTGATGCGCTGCGTGGCGATGCGTCCCGGCAACACGATGTTCGCGGTGATGCCGAAACGGCCCACTTCCGTGGCCAGCGACTTCGACCAGCCGACGAGACTCATGCGCAGCGCGTTGGAAACGGCAAGGTTCGGGATCGGCACGATCACGCCGGAGGACGTGGAAGTGATGATGCGCCCCCAGCGCCGCTCCTTCATGCTCGGCAATACGGTGTCGGTGATCTTGATGACCGACAGAACCATGGACTTGAAATTGTCGAGCCAAAGCTCCGCCTTTTGGCCTTCGGCCGGGGTCGGCGGCGGCCCGCCGGTATTGTTGACGAGAACGTCGACCGGTCCCATTTCCGCTTCGATACGGGCGACATTTGAGGCAATCGCGTCGAGGTTCGCCAGATCCCATTGCACGGCGACCGCGCGGCCACCTTCACCGACGATGCGGGCAACGGTCGCCTCTGCCGCGTCGAGCGAGATGTCGGCCACCGCAACTAGCGCACCCTCGCTTGCAAGCGAAAGAGCGATCGCCCCGCCAAGGCCACCGCCCGCACCAAGCACCAGCGCGGTTTTGTTCTTCAATCCGAAGTCCATGATCCATCCTCTATGTCGTCCCTCCCTTTCCCGCAACGCGGACGGAGGGCATGGAGGAAGAGTTTCAAGATGCGGCGGCAATGTCTACGAAGATCAAATTATCAACATATAGCTCTTCGCCTATGACCATGGCGAAGCCCTGAAATTTCACCACGCGCGAGCACGAGTGGGACGTCGCGCCGAGCAACGCGGCGTTTCGGGTCACATTTGGCAGTTGATGGCGCGGTGTGCCGACGGCTAAGGTGGTCAGTGTCGGCAGGCAGGCCCGAATGAAACTTTCAGAAAGCGGCGGGAGGCCTCATCATGCGACCAAGCATCCGGCACCTTGAAATCTTCAGACTTTTCTCAAGGGTTTTGAACGTCACCGAGACGGCGCGCATTTTGCGCGTTACCCAGCCTTCGGTCAGCCAGGCGCTCAAGGATCTGGAGCTGCAGCTTGGCGTCAGCCTGCTGATCCGGTCGAAATCCGGCCTGCGATTGACATCCGCCGCCGAGGAGCTTCTGGCCTCGATAGACGGCGTGCTCGACAACATGCAAATGCTGGCCGACCGGGCATCCCGCCTGCGCGGCGAACAACGGAACCAGCTGTCCATCTCCACGGTCCTGCCGCTGACGGCGGCCCTGGTTCCCCTTGCCATCGAGCGGGTTCGCAAAGACAAGCCAGGCGTGCGCATCACCGTGGAAAGCTATTCGAGCCGCGAGGTCGTTCAGAAGGTTCAGGACCGATCGGTCGATCTCGGGTTGACCTTCCTGCCGATCGAGGTTCCGGACCTGATCCAGCATCCGCTGATGACGACGGAGATGGCTTGCCTGCTGCCACCGGGCCATCACCTCGCGGCCAGGGAGATCGTCACCGCCGACGATCTTCTCGAGGAAACCATCATCACGCTGGGTTTGCAGGTGCGGCAAGAGTTCGACGTGCGCCTGGCCTTCGATCGGCCGCTCGACGACACCCGTTTCATCACCACCAATCTCTCCACCATCGCATCGGACATGGTGCGACAGGGGATGGGTGTGGCGATAACCCTGCCCTACGTTCTCCAGCATCTGGAAGGGAGCCAAGTGGTGGCCCGCCCGTTCCGCCCGCTAATCAAGCGTTCGCTCGTCGCGGTGTTCCACAATCATCCAGGGCTTTCGCCCATTGGCCGGCTGTTCCTGAAGCACCTGCGGGCAGAACTGCGTGCCTTTGCCGACGTTATCGCCGACCACGGACTGACGTCACGTGTCCCGAGCTGACGCGCGACGTTTTCCCTAACGCCCGCCTGCGTTTTCGAAGACCGTCCGCAGGCCTTCGCCGAACAGGGTGATCCCGGCCACCAGCGTGAAGATGGCAAACCCCGGAATATTGACCAGCCAAGCCTCGAAGTAGACGAAATCCTTCGCCTCGGCGATCATCAGGCCCCAGGAGGCCGCCGGCGGCCTGATTCCGAGCCCGAGGAATGACAGGGCGGATTCCAGCATGATCGCGTGGGCCATTTCCAGCGTGGCGACGATAACAAGAGGGCCGGTCATATTGGGCAATACCTCGCGCACTATGATGTGGAAATCCGAGAAGCCGGCCGCGCGCGCGGCAAGGACGAACTCGGCATTCTTGAGCCGCATCGCCAGCGCCCGCGACACGACGAGGAACTGGTCCCACAGGAAGAAGGCGAGGATCAGCATCATCAGCCCCAGCGAATTGCCGAGAAGGCCAACGAGCGCGATGGCGGCCAGCATGATCGGCAGGCTGAGGCGGACGGTCAGCAGGAACACCACGAAGGCGTCCGTCCTGCCGCCGCGAAAGCCGGCGGCGAGCCCCAGGCCGATGCCGAGGACCGCCGAAATCAGGATCGTGCCGAAACCGACCGCCAGCGACATCCGACTGCCGTAGATTAGCCTGCTGAGCACGTCCCGGCCGAGATGATCCGTGCCGAGCGGATGATCCCAGGTTCCGCCCATAAAAACCGGCTTAATGAGCCGCTCGGCTAGTCACCTGGAGCTAAAATTCACTACATTGTATGCTTGGCCTCTTCATTGGAGGTTGAGGCATGGCAAATGCGACTGGCCGACCAACGCCCCCATTGGTTTTGAGCGAGGCGGAGCGGGAATATCTGGAGCGACAGGTG
>Ga0228710_1010272_pt1 | contig 12582 bp, 5 predicted proteins | sample MedpolnodulmetaG_FD_177995 | JGI IMG/M metagenome (GOLD analysis project Ga0228710, IMG submission 177995) | Root nodule microbial communities from Medicago polymorpha collected in Santa Monica, California, United States - pink nodules | ecosystem: Host-associated > Plants > Roots > Nodule...
AAAAATTTCACAAAAAAAAAAAAAAAAAAAAAAAAAAGAAATTGAGATGAGAAAGAAAAGAAAAATAGTTGAACTATTAAACATAACTAGACAAACACCCGTGTCTTATAAATAATTGTTTTCTTTAACAGTCATGCTATACACAACGACAATAATCATCTCAAATCTATCAAGAATGAAAACAAGTCAATTAAAATCAGCTTTGGGCAGATACCGGGGGAGGTGGGGAGAAAAATATGGAAAATCCTAAAATAGTGGATGAGTGGCATACATGCCACATGTATCGTGAACAATCGGGAATCTATTTTTCGCTTTAAATAGCATTTTTGTTTCTTTAAAGGTATCTTATAAATAATTGTTGTTATCTTAATTATTAGTAAAATATATAATACATAATATATTTTAAGAATTATAAAAATATGATATAAAGATTACGCAATACAATTAAAAGACATAAGCGTTAGAAAATATATTTTTCATCGAATGGCTAATTCTTTACTAATCATTTTACTCCATCTAGAGGTCTACGCCAAAACGATCCTTTATCCCCTTACTTGTTTGTTCTTTGTATTGAGAAACTATCTCTTAATATTCAATAGAAAGTCCTAAGTGGAATACGAAAACCTATACATGTATCTAAGGGTGGCCCACAATTACCTCATATTCTTTTTGCTTATGATGTTATGTTGTTTTGTGAAGCTAGTACTGAACAGGTCAAAGTGGTTATGGATACCTTGGAGGAGTTTTGTCCAGCTTCAGGATTAAGGATTAATACCTAGGAAGGTTCAAGGGGAAAGAAAGCGTAAGATACAAGATATTTCAACTATTAAATTTGTTGCGGATTTGGGACATTACCTTGGTTTTCCTCTTGTCAAGGGTCGAGTTTCTCGAGATGTATATAACAACGTTGTTGATAAATTTTCAAAAAGGCTAGCAACTTACAAAAGGAAATATCTTGAATAAAGCAAGACGAGCATGCCTAGCGAAGTCTGTCACAACATCAATTCTCATTTATACCATGCAGCTTCACTATCTTCCTACTTATGTTTGCAACAGGTTAGATAAGATGGCAAGGAGTTTCCTTTGGAGGGAGGGGGTGGGGATGGACTCTCTCGAACTTGGAATCATGGTAAGCAAAATTTCATAAAAAAAACACCGTTCATAATTTTCAAACGTTAGCGCAATAAAAAGAGCGGAAAAGACGGGCACGTAGTTTAAAGAAAAATAACGTGAAAATAATCAAGGGTATTTTAATTAGTGTATTATATTATATTTTATTTTTTTATGTAGAATATACTATAAAAATATTAATTTTTAGTAATGATGTACATTTGTTTTGTGTATAATTTTTATAACAATTATAATTGGTATGTGTTTTATAAATATTATCATTTTTATCAGTGACAAATACTATCTCGTTATATCTTTCACGACACTGTCTAGTGATTCATTTATAGAAAATAACTAAAGTGACATAAAAAAGAAGTCAAAGTTGATAAATTAAATATTTTTTAAATTTTTTAGAATGAATGAAAATAACTTATTTATTTTTTAAATTTGCTTTTGTTTATATGTCGTTTTAAAGGTTCAATCCAATACTAATATTGTTTTGTTAATAGTACCTTTTTTTGGGTCAATAGTACCCTTAATCATTTATTTTAAGGAGATACATAGTTACAATGAAATAATAAATAGTTAAGAATATTATATAAAAAAAACATAAAAAATGTTGTTTTCTTAGGATGTACAAACAAAAACCCTGAAAAAACAATTGCTACCATATATGTAAGACCTTTGACGTCATTGTTTCATAAAGGACTGAATCTTTTGATGATTTGGTCTTGGCTTCAAGTTCGAGATAGTTCTAACTTTGGGCGATGCTCAGGACTTTAGTGCTCGAAAGGGCGATGACTTTGCAATCTAGGCCTGTTTCAGGATGATTAGTAGCCGTAAACATGTTTTCGGTGTTTTCGTCACAATATGTGGTGAGTTCTTGGAGTTGCTACCGTGTTGGTGGGCAATCCCATTTATCAGTATAAACGCATGAAGAATAATGCTCATACACCACTTTCTTTTGCAATTTGGATTTGCACCCTGTGTTGGGTTTGTTGGATTGTACATGAGGTGGTTGAGTCTGTTCGCTCCATTTTTGTTCATTTCTTAATGGTTATTTTGTTCGTTACCCTTTAGGGTTGGTCCTAAAAAGTGTAGCTTGACACTAGTTGTATTGTTTTTAAGGGTTGTCATTACACCTCTGTTTGATCTCATTGGGCCAGGTTTTCGTCCCTAGTCGTTTGTACTTTTCTTTTTATTTATATACTTTCTTTTCACTTAAAAAATTGTCCATTTTTATAAGATTTTTTTTATAAATTTCAAGATGTGTTAAGATTCACAAAAATTCTCCTGATTAAATGGAGAGAGTAAAAAGACCAATCATTTCTCTCTTTTTAATTGAAAGATAATTTTTGAAAGAAAATGTATATTGTTGACAAATTAAATGTAAAAACAATTCTTTTTAATTGTTGTGCATTGATCAAGACTCTTGTTTACACACACACACACGCATATGAGAGAGAGAGAGAGAGAGAGAGAGAGAGACATACACTAGCAGAAAGATAGAGGATCACATGCCTGTCTTTTCATTATTTTTACTATGCTAACATGTGTAAAATATGAACCGTGTGTTTATGAAATTTTGAGTTAAAATAAGAGTATAAATATATATAGGAAATTGCTTCTTCGCACAGCACAATTACATGCACGAGAACGCACGACAGGCGCATAACCCTTGGATGAATGATGTGCAACACTGCTTGAATTCTCTCTCCTCCCATGTATTGTATGCCATCCGTCGATTCGAATCTCGTGTGTTGTCGTGGGTCACTGAGTCATGCTAAATAGCACTACTCATATATATATTCGAGACATTCAAATTATAACAAACTCAACAAACCATCAAGTTCAACCTAAAATTCAATAACAATGACATGACAATTCTTATATCGTTGATCAATAGAACCATAAGACTCATTGCTACAATACCTATCTTGTTTTAAATGGGAAGATGGCATCGAATATGATGAAAATGTAAGAGTTAAAAATTTAAGGGGTAAAATACAAATCCTAAAAAAAGAACAAAATATAAGAAAATATATATTGTAATTGATTGATTTCATGTTCTATTCATCAAGGGGATGTAGCACAAATGGTAGAGCGCTCGCTTTGCATGCGAGAGGTACAGGGTTTGATCCCCTGCATCTCCAAAATGTTCTTGGATAAGCAAATACAAATTGTTATTTATTGAGTTAAATATGTTTTTGGTTCTATAGATATATCAACTTTTTATTTTAATCCCACTATTATTTTTTTTTGAATTTTAGTTCCTATAAAATTTTCAATCACCACTTTTAGTCCTTATTTTTAAATCAATGTATGTGTAGCATTTGTATTTTTTGACGAATTTGTGTGGAATATTGTAAGATTCTCTCCCAAAAAAATTAGAATTTTTTAACAAAACATGAATTAAAAATGAATTTTTAAAGTTTAAACTTTTATGCAAATTTTTATTCAAAAATATGAATTCTACATATGTGCTTACTAAAATGAGGGAGCAAAAGCGAAGATGAAAAACTTTTAGGGGACTAGAAATTGAAGACATTTTTTATGGGGACTAAAATGAAAAGTTGGTATATTTATATGGGCCAAAAATATATTTAACCCTTTTTATTCACCACAGCAAATACAAGTTGTTAAATTATACACTAAGGCTCTGTTTGGATTGATGGAATACAACGAAGCGGAATGGAATGGAACGGAGTGGAATGAAATGGAGCGGAGCGGAATGGGAGAGAGATTTCATTCCATTGTTTGGATATTTCATGACGGAGCGGAATAAAATTGTCATTCCATTGTTTGGAAAGAAAACGGAATGGAATGGAATGAATTATAACTTTTTTATTCCACTTTTATCCCTATTAGTAAAAATATATTTTACAAGAAAGAAATGTATTTCAAAAATATATTTATTTCATAAAAATGATTTGTTCATATAAATATATATTGTTTGCTATTTTATATGTATATGAAACTTTATTTTAAATATTTATTTGCATTTTATAAAATGCATTATTGTTTAACATGTTTTTTATTTAAAAAAATAAACAATTGAAAGAAGCATCTGTAAAATTGAAGTTAAGAAAAAAGAGCACCATTAGAAGATGTTTAATGCATTAGTTTTCAAAGATTAAACAATGTTATTCAAAATAAATTAAAACGAGATAAAAAGATCAAATGAAAATTGTGGCATGAGGTTCTGTGCAAAACTGAAAGCAGGGAGACAATTTAAAATATAAATACGAAACAAACATCACAAAAAAAATGCATTCGGCTGGGATTTTTCTTTCTTTGAAGAAGCTGGGAATCATATAGGCCAAATAAATATCACGAAGAGGAAAATAGCATTCACGTGGTCAATAAAAAATCATACAAGGATAAAATAGTAAATAACTTATTATTAAATGAAGTTAATGGGTCATTCCATCCCATACCCTCCAAATTGGAGGGGAAGCAAAATGAGAGTAAGTGATGGAATAGGGTGGAATGGATACCATCAAGTTCCATCCCATTTCATTCTTTTGTTTAATATCCAAACAACGGAACATAATGCCATTCCATCACATACCATTCCATTCCATCCAATACCACCAATCCAAACAAAGCCTAAAATCACCAAAACTCAAAGTCGCCCAAGTGAAACCCCTTTCTTTGCTAGATTGGACACCTGATGCACTCCTTTACTACAATTACTTGCTGTGAGTATAAAATATTTTAGTTACAATCGTTGGTAATTCTAGGGAACCCTACACCGGATTGAACTAACCCGTTGAATTAAGAGTAACCACACAACTAAAGTAAACACCACATCTTAACACGTTGGTATATTCATTTTAAAATTCAAAAAACTGTTATTATCAATAAATAATTCTATTTTTTTTTTACTTATTTAACTAGTACCTCATAGACACTAGTTAGTACGACCTTTGTTTTATTTTTTATCTAAACTTTACTACGTTTTTTTTCAAGGTATTGATTGTTTTGGGTCTTGGAAAAGATGCCTCGTTGGGTTGAAAGTATGAGTGTTGTTTATAAACTACTCTTAGCCTTGATTCTCAAGCAAAGTAAGACTTCTTCATGTACCAAAATATTAGTCTCCAAATCAAGGTTATGCGGCGTAGGTTTGACCCCGACCCGAAGTGCCAATATTTACACCTCAAGTCCACAACACTGATTTTTTTTCTCTCGCGGTATTGTCTATTTTTTGTGTGTTGTGTTAGCCCTCACAATTGTTCTTATTGTAAACAACACCTTATTGGGTTGAAGAGTGCGAATGTTGTTTACAAACTATCATTAGCCTCAATTTCAAATAATGTGAGATTTTTTTGCTTGTATTGGAACAATTTGACTAATAAACGATATTTTGATTTTCTTTTAAAAGGCCGTGTTGTGAAAAGGGAAAAAAATGAAAGGAAAAAGAAACTAATTCCTGCTTCATAACTAATTATAAAATCTTTAACAAGTAGGGATAAATATGTAAAAATAACACAAAGTTCGAACAAATTTATTACTACAACATCGTTTTCAATACAAGTGATTTTTCTTATAGTTTCTTATAGTAAGGGATCGATGAGGGGGTACGAGTAGCTGCTATTTGATTTGGTATTTTACTTATTACTATGACATTTGATTTGTGTGTAGCGTGACAGATCAGATACGTCTGACTTGTTCGATCAAAATCAAACAATTTAAATTCTAATGCAAATTTTGGTATATTTTTAAATAAAATATATAAAATGCTAAATTTGTCAATTCTAACATTGAGTGTATGTTTCCCTATGCTAAATTTGCATTGAAATACAAATTCTAATGCAAATTTAGATGTGGTTGAGTGTGTGCAGAAAGATCCTAAACTGTGATAGAAATGAAATAATCACTGCAATGGAAGAATCAATTTCCACAACTAATTATGCTACATCAGCATCATCCACTCGGGATTGATTTTATTAGGGCTGTGAAAGCTACTCAACAGAAAAATGGAAAAGCTGGAGATTGGTTGGCCTTTGTTTGTTAAATACTGCATGCATGCCTGTTAGAGACAAAAGTACAGAACAATGGTGCAGTCCTAGAAAAGGACAATGGCAGTGATAGATAGAGGTTGAGCCTGCTATACATTCAATTCAATCTTGTGTCTGTGTGTGTAAAAATCAATGAAAATCAACATCAACACAAGCGCGTGATCCAAGATAAGATTTAATGGCCCGCTGTTACTGATATTCTACTCTACATGGCAATATGTGTGCCTCTCAGAGTGATAGGGACAAATATTACTAGTGAGAAAAGAAACATTGTCTCAATGCAATTTATGATGATGCATTGCCCTTCTTTATAGCACGGGCCAAGTCACGTTTTTTGTCATCAATATATTTTCTCAACTAAAATTTAGGGTTTTTGAATTAGGTAGTTATCTTTTTGTTAGCTATATTTTTCTCAAAGGGGTTTGAACTTTGAACTATACTTTGAGGTAGTAATTATTTAGTTTTTTCTACGTTATCTCTTGATAATTTGGGGTAATTTACCAATTTCGAAGAAAAACCTGTTTTTTTTCTTCATCTTTTATGTTACAGATCAAATACAATTTTTATCTGCAGAACATCATACTTCTTCATATGTTTCATTCAATTTGCGATATTCATCTCCTTCGTTCTATAATCAAATCCGAAGAATCCAACTCATTAAGGGATAATGTAGGTCTCACCATTTTTTTTCTTCTTCTTACAATCAATTATCATTTTCATCTCAAGAATATCAATATTCTTCATCTATTTTGTTCAACACGTAATCTCCTCTTTTTCGTTCCAGAATCGAATCATACTTGTTACACATTGTTACTATAAATTTCAACAAAAGGTAAACCTAAATTCAGCGAGAGAATAAATAACATATATACACACATACATAAAGTATGGTTAAAAAAATATGTTGATTAAATGTGGTCAACATATTTTACATATTGTGATAGTAGAGAATCAACAAACTAATCGTTAACTATCTAATAACAAACTCTAAAGAAATTACTACTATGTTGTGTTAATTGTCTCATTGATAATGAAAGTTTGATGGATCCATGTAAGCAGACGGTGAGATTGAATTCTTCGGATTAGTTAATCTTTAAATTGAATATCTAAGTTTTAAAATAAATAAATAAAAGATTGATGATAAAAAGAAGATAAAAGAAGTTGTAACTAATTTCTAAAGACTTATAGCTCGTTCACAATCCAAAAATTACGTAAAAGAGAAAAAGAACACAATGTTTTGAATCCACGTCCCCTTGCATCCCAACACCGATGTGGTGTACCCTATAGTGGATGACTTATTGATTGCGCATGATTCAAAGGACAATCAAATGTGTCCCACTAGTACAATGAGACATCCCGAAGAACTGTTCTCCTAAGTAAAATGTTGCCATTAATTTGTTACATGACATATCTCCACGACAACACATGTAAATTTGTAATTATGAGCCAGATATATAGGGTCCATTTATTTTGGATTTTTTTGAAAAAATATTTTTAATGTTTTAGTATGATGTGTGTAACTTGTAAGTTTTTCTTAACATTTTGTTAAAAACGAATCTTATTTTTAAAATGAAACTTAGTTTTTGTTAAAATGAAATATTTTAGGTAAAATTACACTTTTTAGTCCCTTAACTTAATTTTAGGTAACAGTTTGGTCCTTTATCTTTTTTCATTTCAATTTGGTCCTTTTTGTCCATTTACATAAGAATTTTTAAGCTTAAAATTCATGATTTTATTTTCTTATGGTCTTTCAGTCTTCAAATCTATGATCCTCGTCTATGTTTGCATGAGAATATTAGATTTGAAGCTTGAAAATGTATATAAAAATAGACAAAAAGGACCAAATTGAAATGAAAAAAAGATAAAGGACCAAACTGTTACCTGAAATTAAGTTAAGGGACTGAAAGTCTAATTTCGCCAATATTTTAACATGCAAATTTTTTATCTTGAAAGCTTTTTCAACCATAGTTTATGTTTTTCTTAAATATAATTTTTTTTTTAAAAAAAAACTAAAACACATGGCCCAGATACAATATATAGAATCCATCACAATTCAAAAAATTCTCAATCTCAAGATTGCAACTTGACCTTGAGTTTAACCCTAAATTCATACAGCATATTCGCCATTTTCAACATATTAGTCTTTGAAAATTGACCAGCTGATTAATTGAAATTGAAATTGTACAACATGGTCCACCCTTTGCTTTGAAATTAAGATACAAAAATGCTATTACCTTTTCCTGAAAAAAAGAACAATAGCAGTTGAGAAATTAAGGTGTACCACATCTGACAAGGTTAAATATGACCGAGACAAGGGTAGTAAATTGTTCTATTTAGACACTGGGCAGAAAACACTGTTCCAAAAATTACACCGTAAAAGGAAAAGAATCACTAGAGAAAGAAGAAGCTTTTAAATCATTGAAACTAAAAGTGAGAGGAAATAAAGTAATGTTTTTTTTTTAAAACGAAAAAACAAGATGAGATTAAGTTACAGTCAATTTTACTTGTATAGAACCTTTAGACTTAAGCCTATTTAACCTATCTTTGATTAATTTAAATAAATCCTGACAGGGTTATTTTCTTCCCTTAAGCCTATCTTAGGTTAGAAAACGCAATTGATATTCTATTGATTGAGCTTCATGCTATTCATTGGGGTCTTCTATTGGGTAGGGTGTTGCACTATCAAAAATGTTATTTTTTATCTAGTAGCCTAGTGACTGAAACTCACACAATTAAATATGGAGAGGTGGGGTGTCCGAGGTTCGAACCCCGACCTCTGCATAAATTATGCAATGTTCCTACCAACTGAGATAAGCTCACGGGGACAAGATGTTATTTGTTACACAAATTCCTTCCTGTGTGTCAATATTTTGAAGGAGTCAACTGCCACAAATACGCCAATTTGATTCAAGACCTCAAGGATCTCCTCAATCTTGACCGGTCTGCTTCCATCACACATACTCTCCACAAAGGTACCAATTGTGCGAACATTTTAGTAAAGCATGGAGTTTCATCAATCTTTGATTTGTTGATTCACTCTTCTCCTCCGCTAGACTTATGAGACTTTCCCTTTGATTATTCTGTGGGAAATTGGTTTGTTAGATTATAGTCTTTCTTTTCAGTTTACTTGTTTTTTTTTCTTTGATCCTTTAGTTTGTAAAAAAAATATGTGTTACGATATTTTGACAACCAAATTGTCAACCACCGTATAAATAAATATACCATTCTATCTGTTTTTTTAATAATTTTTTTCTTGCCTCGATTTGCATGCTAGGCTATGAATTCATTGTTTGTAGATACGATGTGCACATTGACAACTATTTTAGGTTGTCAAAATATCATAACTCAAAAAATAAAGATATTTTAATAAAAATAATAATAAATGTTTTGATATATCAAACCCCCCTTACAAAAATGTTTTGATATTTTAATGTGATAGTTATTTTGAAATAGAGAGAAAATGCAAATGTGACTTTTTTTTAAGCGAAGGAGGTATTACTTGAATGAACAAGGCATGCCAACTTTGGTCTGATTTTTAAGTTGCACGGTATACATATATTTGAAATTAACGTTTTGTCCCATCTTAATTTGAGTGAGGTCACTGCTTAGACCATCAAGGCAACATCTTTAGCCTGATTTTTTTTCTTTCGTTGGGATATTGTTGTGATAAATGAAAATGGATCCCCACTCACCTTCCCATCTCTATCTGTCAACTTCCATCAAGTTGTATGAATATTAATTATTGATAGTAAGATGACACAGACAATATTCTAACTTGAACACATATATATTAGCACGATATAGTTAAGGTCGATTCATTAAGTCCAACTTTCCATTTATATTTAATTGATGTGAAGTGTGATATGGAGCTAAATTATGAAACTAGCTTTAAGTTACTTGTAAACTTGTCATTGAAGATGTTCTAAGAACATTTTATAACAAGGATCTCATGAGTATAGCACTAGCACCTTTATTAAAGTTATTGGGATTATATAAATTTTTGGCTGAATTTTTTTTGAATGTACAATATTAATTTTTATTTTTGATAAAATTGTATATTTAGTCACTTAACTTAATTTTAGATAAAATCGATTCGTAAGGTGAGGATTGTCTCCTCTATATAAACTTTTATCAAGAGTTTACGCCCATCACTCTTTGGAGTTGATGCGTGAATCAGTAGGTGGCCCTTGAATTCGACAAGCTCTGATACCATGTTGAAATTTGGGGTTTAACTCATCCTTACAAAACCGGTTCGTAAGGTGAGGATTGTCTCCTCTATATAAACTCTTATCAAGAGTTTTACCTATCCGATGTGGGATTTGAGTTTTTCCCAATAGATTCATTTGCGTATGAATTTTCAAACTATAAATCTATTTTTTTTTCTTATGGTCTCTCAATCTTTCACCTATGTTTTCATATGAATCTTAAATTTAAACCTTGAAAATTCATACATAAATGGACCAAAATGATAAAATTGCAATAAAAAAGATAAATGATCAAACTGTTATCTGAAATTAAGTTAAGAGACTAAAAATCCTATACAAACACTTAAAAATGAAAAAAGTGATTTTTTTAATTTTTTTTTTGAAACAAACGGGACCTCAATCTCTATTGATCAAGTTTTATAGATGAAAAAAATTTGTGATTGGAAGGAAATACATCATTGACCAGCTAATTTTCTCGATTAAAATTAATCATTAGTAATATCAATGAATATTTTGTACCAAAACAAGATCGGTCTAAATAAAAAGGGTCTTGTTAACGAGTGCCCCTGAGACACTCTTTAAGCTTGCTAAATTAAGTAATTATTCTTTAAAAATGTCAAAATTTTCAATTTTCAATGCACTGATTACACCTATTCAAGATCCTTAACCAATACCCCGAGGCACCAATTAAACGGATGTAAGAACATACTCACAGTTAATGGCATTAGTTTATGATATTAGATAATGAAGTAATGCATTATTTGTCGGAAAACAAGAGGGTGCAAAACGGGATTTCTACTTGTTAATGATCTTAATTGAGTTATCCTTTGCTGTTGAAGGAATAATCTTTAGATTCGACCTGCAAATAGTTTAGAAAGGTGTTATTACATATATGCTTGAAGGACCACTAAAAAGTTTGGCCACCCAAGAACCAATTGAAAAAGTTATGATGCGTCTTTATTTCTTCCTCCAATGTGCATTTTTCCTTGTTTCTAGTTTCTTCTACTTTCTACACCTAAGGATGTGAATGATCAATTATAAAAAACGAGAATAACATTGGTTTGAACAAACTCAAAGGTTAGACAGTAAAGAAAAAGAATGGAAATAATATTTCCTCAAATGATCATGTATGTAAAACACTTCACTGCTCAAATTAGTATCGTAATTAATATGAGTTTGAAATTTGAATGATCAAGAATGAAACACATCTTAAGTGATAATGATTTGAGGTTTATATATACCTGAAGAAAGTCTTGGGAAAAAAAATTCACTCCAGACCAAATATGATACAAAATGATTTGATTAACAAATTTAAAAACGTTGATTAGAATGAATGGAAAATCTAGTTAATCTTAAATAAAATAACTCATATTATTTGTTACTGTCTTTTATCATTAAATTAGGAGAAAATAAATTTAAGAAAGTATATAGCTGATGTTTTTGCTATAATAAACTCATGACATTATATTATAACAACACAATCTTTGAACATGACCAAAACTTGGAGGACAAAGCATGGAAATAATAATTTTACAAGTGAGTGGGCCACCATATGGAGGCAAATTCAGAAGTATCAACCTTGGAGTAAGACTCATAATACTATGAAAATCATCCAAAACATAGAGTAAATTTGAAAGAATTTTGCTCTAACAGTCCGGTTCGTAATTCCTAAACGATTTTTTTTTTGTGTTTGCAGGACTTTTAGTAGATACTAGCAACAAACTCGTGCAAAGCACGGGCCGTGCTCCGACGGGTTAATTTGAAGTGGGGGCATTGTGAAGCCCAAATACGAGACTGCATCGATATGGAAAAATTTCAAAAATTAAGATACGATATGCACTAGTGCAAAATTGACATAAGAATTATGTGTATTATACCTATTTTATTAAAAAAAAAAGGTGTGAAATATAAATAAGGTGGCAGTTTTGTAAATCTCTTATTTATTAAAGTTAACCCGGAAGCAAATGTTTGCCCTAATTTTAACCTAACCCTAATGGTTAATTTTACTCTAATACCCCGTTTAATTATTAACCCTATTTTTTCCTTCTCAACAAAATCACACATAATCTCCTATTTTTTTGAACAAAACAAATCCGCTTTATCTCTTCTCTTATTTATAAAAGTTAACCCGGAAGCAAATGTTTGCCCTAATTTTAACCTAACCTTAATGGTTAATTTTACTCTAATACCCCTGTTTAATTATTAACCCTATTTTTTCCTTCTCAACAAAATCACACCTAATCTCC
>Ga0228710_1010274_pt1 | contig 12580 bp, 3 predicted proteins | sample MedpolnodulmetaG_FD_177995 | JGI IMG/M metagenome (GOLD analysis project Ga0228710, IMG submission 177995) | Root nodule microbial communities from Medicago polymorpha collected in Santa Monica, California, United States - pink nodules | ecosystem: Host-associated > Plants > Roots > Nodule...
AATAATTGTTTTTTTAGGGGACTACAATAATTGTTGTTATTATAGTTAATCAGATATAAATAATAGTTTATTAATATCCACTTCAAAAATAAATTAATTTTACACAGTCATCCAACCAAATTTTGATATCATACCACATAGTATTAAAAATAATATTTCCTCTGTTTCAAAATTAGTATTGTTTTAGCAAAAATAAGTTGTTTTAAAATGAATATGGTTTTCACTTTTTAATGTAGTATTAATTAACCTTTTCCATTAATACCCCTAATTATTATTACCACGTACACTACATTCAAAACACATAATCTACTTTTGTCACACAAAAAAAACACATATTTCACTTTAATTTATAATAACGAGAAATGCACCAATAGATAACAGTGTCATTTTAGTAAAAATGTAATGTCTTTAGACAACATTATTACATTTTTTAATATGTATGTAAAAACTTTGAACGTCATTCATTTTAAAATGAATGAAGTAAAATTTAACAAGCACAATATTTGATAAAACTCTACAACTCCCTATGTCATGTCTTTAAATTTTGAGATTTCACTGAGTTGTAATAGAATGGCAATGAAGGACAGACTTACACTAATATGTTGTACAGCATTTTAATAATTGTATGAAAGTTTATTGATAACCCTTCAAAAAAAAATTGTTAATAACTTTCTATAGTGCCAATTAGTAGAAACTTTAGTACCTAAATTCTGTTTCTATTATTAAACTGCAGTAAATGTTGATCACTATTCACATGACTATGATAGGAGTAAAAATTGTCGCATTATGTGTCGATTATTGATTTCTCTTTGCATTATGTTCTAATTGTTTCCCACTAATTTATTAATTAAACTAGTTTAATAATTCTTTGGCTCCATTATTCTTCATTGTGCTTGCAAGTGATATGCCATTAAAACATAGCCAATTGCACCATACCTACTTCCTTGTCCAATCTCCTATTTTGGTAAACACCACATTAAGCACTAAATATGATCATTTGTTAATTAACTATTTCTTTTACAATGTGATGTCAAGTGTAGTTTACAAAATTGACGGGACTCGAATAAAATACTTGAAAATCACAAAAGCCCTTCCAAAATGCTAGCTTCTTTTCATATATTCTTATTGATTTATACAATAGTTTATTTGGTTAATATTGTCTTCTACTACTCACATCCTTATCATTGTCTTGGTGAAGTGGAATGCCAGGTCAAAGGGCTGCATCCACTGCACAAAATAAAGGTATCCCCATGCTAATGCAGCGTGAAACTATTAACTACTAACTTTGTCCATACTTTTAAAGAATAATGAGAAATGTGAATTGTTTTTTACGAAGCTAATCTAGCCCACCCAGATTGACACTAGGGAGAATCACATCTGAGATTTTGAGAAAGAGCACACTCAAAGGTCGTCAACACCACCAAAACAACCTAAGTGGATTAGAAATGTGAAATTATTAGTAATTAAAATTATACTTATGGTATTTTTACAACTGTCTAAGATATTTTGCACAAACTTAAACTATTATCATTTAAGTTGACTTCCCATAGACCTAGTTTTGAATATCAAATTTGATCTCTAGTCTTCTTAGATATATAATACTAACTTTGTCCCTATATTAAGCCTCTTTGCAACAAAAAAAAATGTGTTACTAAATATAAGTTTTGTTTAAAATGATTAGATTGTCTTCTGAAATAAAAAGTCATTTAAGACACATATACACAAAATTATAACATTTGTTACACTACAATTTTTTATTTTATTTTTAATATAATTGTAGAAAAAAATCATAACAAGGGGCGTACATAGTTTACAAGTCATAACTCAACTAATAAAAATGTCAAAATTGTTAAAAAGGACGTTGTGATTGGGGTTTGAACATCGTTCCTATTTCGTCTATCAACCAAAAAAAAGGATGGATATATATGATTGGTTTACCACTCAGACATTCAAAACACCTTCACCCTTTAGATGTGCGTTCATCCTTTGGGCTCGGCGCTATGCTTGATACCAAGTATTTTGGTCCATAAGATTGAGCTCATGCTACATAGTGGTAATCAAGTGAGTTAAAGGTAGATTATTGTCGTGATGGTGTTGATATTTTTTAGTATGAGTAAGACTTTCATATCAGTTGAAAAAGTAGATGCTGAAAAATATATAAATGAGATAACTTATAAACATAATGTATTAAAGTTTTAAATAAAGACGTGATCTAGAGTTCTCTTTGAGTGGTTGCTCGTGGCCCAACATAACAATCCCTTATAGCCATCATGATCCAACAGTAATAAACATAAAAAGTATGTTATTTATAATTATTTTACCATTCATTCCATTGATTATCCCTCCATTCTCTTTTGTCAGCTTTCATTATTTAATATTCCAAATCTTATGTCTTGGTTGGTTTGAAAAATCCTAAATATCTTAAGTGAGACTTATTCAAGACTCAAAGGACCACAATTTTCACACACCCACTCTATAATTTTTATTTCCATACATCGGATATCCTCTAGAAGATTGTGTAAGGGGAAAAACATTCCCCAACATGGCCTTTTACCTTTAGAACATCGTCAATAGTGTTCTTAATGAGTTCTTAACTTTAAAAAAATTTAAGTTCTACAGTTGAATAAAACTTCTGCGAAGTACTTTTATAAGTGGGCAGGTTGCTAAGAGATTGCCCCGTTCGTTTAGTTTATGGATTTTCTTATAAATGAACCGTGGTATTTAAACACAAGTTATAATTTGTAGATCATAACCTTGACGACGATGTATAGACAAAATTGGTTGGATTACATCATCAAATCTCATGTTTTTGTTTGTGTTTTTCATGTGTTTCCTTTTCAATGAGGGTTGTTGTTCTAATAATATTTGGCTGAATTCTGTGATCAAGTCTCATGTGTTTCTTCATAAGAGTGTAAGAACCAAACTAATGGTCTGATGAACCCAAAGATCCAAACCAAACCAATTAAACCAGCTCGATACTTTTCTTTGTTTGAGCCTAAACCGATCCGGCTCAACCTCTATTGGTTTAGGTATTGTTCATGTCATTCAAAACCAATAATCTCAAACCCGAGTCAAACCATTATATTTTATTATTATTTATTTTAGACAAATTCTTAGATACCTTGAAGTTAATTTGGTTCGGTATCGATACCCTCTAGATAAAATTCATTAAAAATTTGAATTTATTTTAAAATAAATTGATATAAAAATATGGCATGACAAAGAATAATTAGATGATCGTTGATGAATACATATTCAACCAAATTTCAGGGGCACCAAAGTATTCACCTTTATTTTATTGCACACTAAATTAGTAGTTTTATCTTAAGAAATATGTTGACCTAATGTACTTTTCAAAAATATCAACCTCGATTAAACCAGATCAAACCAAACTAAATCAATCATTTCGGATTTTTAAAAAAAAAATTGTAAAAACCAAACCAAATCAATTATTTTATTGGTTCGGATTTATTTTATCTCAAAAACCAAACAAACTTGTTACACCCGAGTTATATGTGTCTTTTTACTATTGGATCTAATCTTGCCATATGATTTCTAGAAGCTAATTAAAAGAATAACACCATCTTTTTTGAAGGAGAATAGCACCATCTTAAAACCTATACATAGTTTGGAATAACACACTTTTTTTCCTTCTAAATCAAACCAATTTTCTTTGATAAAAAAGCACATACATATAAACAAATATTCAACAATGACCTGAATATCAGAAAGCACTTAAACCTGTCTGCTTATTGCTTCAACATATCTATGTTGTTCCAGATTTGGCACTTTTGGAGGCTTGTTTATATCTTATAGGCTAGGTGACATTTTCTTAGACCCATCTTTGACCCTCTTAAGCTAGCATAGATTGATAGTTATATTTTGGCCTCTGCATTATGTGAAATTTTAGGAACTTTGTCTACACAATAACAATATTCATACGATTTTCACTCTATTTGGTTTCACTTGTATAGATCAAACTACATCATAACATTATATTATAAATCACTTTTCGTAAAATGAGACTTTTTCTCTAACGTTGTTTGATTCATGCAGTCAGCCTCATCTAATAAACAAAGACTTTATTGTTATCATTGTCCAATGTCATGCAATAGCAGCACAACCTCATCGTTGATACCATACACAACCAGAAACAAGTATTATCACATTTAGTTGAGTTGATTATATGGATCAAATTACGCCATAACGTTCTATCATAAATCATATTTCAATCCAACTCATTCATACTTAGATCTTTTTTAATAGTTTCTTTTAGGCTAAACTGAACTTTTCTCCCCCTAAGTTTCAAAATGTTGCGATTTTGGCCCCCTATTGAAAAAAATGACAAAAGTGACCCCATGTTTAAGGAAATATGCTCTTTTGACCCCTTAACATAAGGGAAATATGACCTTTTGGCCCCTTTTTTCTCAAAAAGTTGCGATTATGCCCCGTGTTTTGGGACACGTGGCGTCTTCTCAGCAATTTTGGGACGAAATGAGACAAAATTGTCATTTTTTTTTAATAAGGGACCAAAATTGCAACATTTTAAAACTTAGGGGGTAAGAACTACGGTTTAGCCTTTCTTTTATGATTTTTGTTAAGAAAATTACTTTCAAAGGCAGTTGGTGACTTGGTGGAACTATAATACAAATGATACTAATATCTTGTCTAATTAATGGTCCTCTCAATTCTCAATCATCATAATTTGAATTTGAACTGATCAAAATTCTTTGAAGAAGTTTTAACCACGCCCTCTTTTCCCTTGTTACTTATAGTACTTTTCTAGGTACCAAAAATGTTGCCAAAATTCAGACAGTAACATTTCTGATCATGACATACAATTGGGGCATGTTATGTGGCAAGCAGCCTTTTGAATGTATGGACATGAAAAACATATTGCTAACAACCTTGTGCAAAAGAAAGGCAAAGATACATCATAGTGTCAATTTCTCAATCAAAGCAAGATTATGGTTGTCTATTCAAAATCTTCCCATTTATTACCATTCATTCTCCTTCAAACTCGTTTATCAACATATAAGCAGAGTTTATTGAAAAAAGAGTTCAAAACCACAATCTTGGACTGCAACATCACAATTTTTCAATTCAAATTGCTTGCGGTTGAAAATACTACGCATTCATCTAATTGGTTGTTAGACTGAGATTGGATGGTTCAAATTTCAATTGTTTTTATTTAAATAATCTAAATGGCGAACTTAAAATTTAAACCATCCAATCTCGTTCCAACGACCGGTGATATGAATGTGTGATATTTTTTACTTCATACACTCCAAATTCATGATTTTTTTTGTCTATAAAGACAATTATTAAGGTCATACCAATCGTATTTTACCACGATTCTCTGCAATATAAAAATCATTCAGTGATAGTGATTAAAAACCTTGAATATAATGTGACATAAAAGTAAAAAATAAAAATACTAAAGTTGGAGTTTGATGAAGAGATAAGGCTTATATGATATTTCTATATGGGTAAGATTCTTGTGATTTTCATGTAGATATTGCCACTTGATTAATCCTACAAAGCAAGGCTTGCAGCAATTGGTCCAAATTGCATTAGACCAATGAATTTGGCAGTTATGGTGGTTAATGAATTAAGCTTTAACTTTATACACCAAAATATATAATTCCTATTCACTCTCTTATGTATCACGTTGAGATATGAAAATGACAAGGTTTTTCATTTTGGCCACATCTGCATTTGATTTATGATAAACTAGTCATAGTCCTGAAAATGCCAGGAAAGTGGTGTGGCAAGGAGCTTTGTTCTTTCTACTTTCTTTTTAAACACATTTACAATATTAGAAAATTTCTAAATTTGAAGCATAAGATTTTTTATTTTTTGAACTTAACAAAACATTGCACAAATTTCGCAATCATATTTCACCGTGATATAAAAGCTAGTTATATTGTAACAACAAAAAAAAGGCCAATGCAATTTGGACCAATTGCTGCATGCCTTGCTTTGACCATTAACAATAAGAGAAGGAGTAAAAAGGCATTTTACTTCTTGAAATTAGTTATAACATTCGGACAGTTTAGTTCTTCAAATTTGCCAAATAGCACTTAATCTTTAAGTTGAAAAATATTATTCAATTTAGTTTTTTTAATATAAATAAAATTGTAGCACATTTTTACAGGTTTTATTTTGATGTAGCAAGAGACTATTCAAGTCATTTATATATTTTTATTGGTTTTGATGGATGTGTATTAAATAAATATTTTGTTGGAACGATTAAATTGATTGATATACTTTAATTCAAAACATTGATTTATGATGCGTAAGTACAACTTATATGGTATCCGTATGAATCTTTGATATGTTGAGGTGTGAGTTAGAACTCATAATTCCTCACTTCTCCACATTTAATGTGCAAGATTCTCGCCCACACTTTTTATCTATATGCCCTAAATTATCAAGACACGCTCTCATGCACACACTCACACCCAATTACACACACTCAGGCAAAATAGGGTATGGAATTCCTAATTCGCACAAAACACTTAAAATCTCAAGGACGGCCTTACTCTAATCACTAATCTATTTTGACCCAAAATCAATGACTCATTTTTTATTTCGTAAATTTTCAAAACTATAAATCTTACAATTGTAAGACTAAAATTTGGATCTCAGTCCTCTACTACTGTTATTTATGTATCCATCTCTTTCATCATTTTGCTCTCTCATTCTCATCTCTTCATTTTCAATTTTCAATTTCTCTCTCCTCACTCCAGAAACCACTCGGATAGCTTATTTTACCAAAAAAAAAAAATGGTATTATTTTTTCAATTTCCTTGTCCAAGGTGTCTATTTACACACACAAAATATATGTTTTTAATAATAATACTAATACTAATGCTATGTGTAGGTGCAGTTCAGGTGGTTTCAGCATAAATAATATTGTTTTGGTTATATGATGGAGGACAATATATAAAATACATTGCTACCTTATTTTTGGTGTACCTTATATAGGGTTTATATGTAATTTCATTATGTACATATACTTAGTGATGGAAAATAAGTGGTGTGTGGTCCTATTAGTTGTGACTTGTGACAAGCTGTTTGGGTTAAAAACTCAATGACCCCACAATCAACTAAGCCTTTAATTTCTTTGCTCCCATACCTTTGTTCACCTTTAAAAACACCCTCATTTGCCTCTTTTGTTATAAATGAGTAAACTAGAAGCATCTAAGTCATAGAAAAGAGTATCAAAATATTTCACCTCTTTCTTGAACCTTCCTTTGTTTTTGCTCTTCTCCTTTTTCTTGTCAAAGAAGTGAAGTGGCTTTGAGGAAAAAAAAGGTGCATGTTGAACAAGATGGAGAAGCAGGGCACGTGCAATACTAACTCATGAACATACACACATGATGGAAGTGAATACAAAGAGAATCTACATTCTCTTATGTTTCATTTTTTTAATTGAGTTAGTTCTTCATGTGCCCCTCTTCCCCATCATGACAATAGCACCTACATTTGGATTATGTTCTAAACATAGCAGCCAATTGATCAAATTTTTTTGATCCACATAGAAGGTAAGTAGTTCTACTATCATTATCATTATTATTTTTAATTTTGTTAATTTTTTTTTTTACATTAACATGATGATGAGAATATGAAATTTAGGAGAATATTTGAAATTAAGTATGAAATTGAAATAATTTATGTGGATAAACATTGAACCTTTAAGGATATTAAGTTAGTGGATTTAAATGTCGGTGTGTTTAGAAAATATATTAGGATGGATAAACATTGATTGAATTTTTTTATTGTGTCATAATCAAGAGAACAATGACATATCAATAGCAATGATTATATGCCTTATATGTGTTAATCAAAATTATATATGAAGGGTGTGATTTTGAGAATGACTCAATGTCTAACTCGTAGGTTTCTCTTTTGCCTAATCACTCACTCAATTCACTAAAGATTTTTCCTTGATGTGGAAAACCTCATATTCTACATAAAGAATATCATCATACAATTGAATAGTGAAAAATAGTGAACCCATTTTTGTGTTTCATCTTAATTACTTTTTAACAAAATATGTCATTCTCAATGAAGCACTAATTCAAGTTAATTAATGACTTTTCCTAACCTTCAATTTCATACTATTGAAAATGGCCAAAGTGGTATATGAGTCAGTGGAATTGGTTTATCTTCATAAGAAAAAGGCTCATTTGTTGGGCGCACTATGGAGAGGAACTACCAACATAGTAACATGTTTTTCAAGGGTTAACCACTTGCCATTGTATATTATACCTTAAATTTTTTATCCTGTCTTGGATAATTGCTGCTAAGAGGAAACCTTTGAACAAGACAAATGAAGAGAATAAATTTTGACATTTTATAATATTATGCATAAATTTTGACATTTTATAATATTATGCTATTGGAAGTTGAAAGGTTGTTACAAAGTGATGTAAGTTTTTCATTCTCCACTTGTCATTGTGCTTGTTTCCACAATATAAGCTTTATTTCTTGTGTTGGGTATTGGACTCCTCTCCTATACGGAGAAAAACCCAAATATTTTATTTCCGTTGCATATTATTTTGTTATTGTGATTATATGTATTTTCCGATTATTGTTATTGTATTATATATCATTTATGGTTTTAAATTGTAGTCTGCAACTATAGTTGTATTTTTGATATTGTGATTTGAGATCAATCTCCGCAACGGCATCACGACCGCAATGCAATTGGTGGAACAACCACAGTTTAAATCTTTCTCATCAACTCAATTATGGTAATCCAATTTTTTATAATGTTCATATCTGTTGATTATTGAATTTTGCTTAGCATCTTATGACTTGGGCAAGTACATGTAGTCAAGTGGGAAACTTACCAAAATTGCATAAAACCACTTTAATTTCACTTTTGAAATTATGGTATGGTAATGATTCTTTCACAAGAAATTAGAAGAACAACTTACTTAAGCACATTTATGAAACATTTTTAGTGACAATAATTGATGGTGATGTTGAAAAAATATTGAAAATGGAGCCAAAACATCACAAAGGTTACAAGAGACAGCACATAGAAGTCCCTATATCATGCTTTGTGTTCGTACATATGCTTAAAGGATCACTCTTTAATTAACCACACAAAGAAAAGTTTGAGACAAGTTTGGAAATATGTGGTGATATATGTATATGCCTTGACACCTATAGTTTCAATGAGACTGTCTATTTTGTTGGCATATATAGAATCTAAGAAAACATGGGTTAGTGGATACAGCTTATGATGATGGTGATAAGACTTATGAGTTTACCATTATTATTTTCACATTTCAATTTAATATGCCAATTTATGGTAAAATACATTAACTCACTAACATTTTGGAACACAATATGGGACCATTTTTTATTTCCAATAAAACTCATACTTCTTTTATGAGTCCCTACTACTATATTGATGTCACAAGATTGTCTAGCTAATTAGTGATTGACTCACATGCTTTTGTAGAAAACTTTATTTTTTTTCAATCAATTTTCTTAAAAATATTTTTTTACTTTCACGGTGATGAAGAAAATTGGCTTCTCTCTATCACTTGCCTCACCCTAAATAGCAATTGCTTTGTAATAATTAAGTTCTCGAATTCTTATGTGTGGGCCTTATAATAAAGCAGTTTAATTTTTTTGCACCGACGAAAATTCTAGTTAATTTTTCTTATCATATGAAAGGATGAATCTAGAGTTTTCAACTACAATAAGGGTATCCTTTAAAAAACACTAAAATAAGGGTATGTTTTGGCAAGACATATTTTTTAACTTGTAGTTTATGTCTTATATATTCATTTGACTAAAAAAGACATGTTTAATAACTTTCATTTTCTCTTGATCTTATAACTTATTTTTAGTAGCCTATATCGTTTTTATAAGCTAATTAAAATACTTTATAGTTATCCTCGTGAGTTTACCTCAGTTGGTAGGGATATTGCATATTATATGCAGGGGTCAGGGTTCGAACCCCGGACACTCCACTTCTCCACAATTTAATTGTGTGAGCTCTAACCAGTAGGCCACTTTACCAAAAAAAAAACAAAAAAGTACTTTATAGTTTGTCATTTTTTTATCACAATCTTACCATCGTAATATTAGTTTATTTATTTTTACGTCATTTTATATGTGTAAACTAGTCCAACCGCTAATTTTACTAAACATTATAAAATTAATCGATTAACTTATACATTATAAGCTATAAGTTAACATATCTACTATCCGTTATAAACTAATTTATCAGTTATTTGTTATTTCTAACCAAAACAGACTAATTACTTATTGTCAACAAACTAAAATAAGCACTTATAGTTTTGAACATGAGAAAAAAATCTTTTATTAAATGTATTGGTGTTTATAGTTTAGTTAATTGTGATTTCTTTCTTAAAAAAATTGGGAACCTATTCAAATTTGGTATTATGAATAGAAGTAATACTCAAATTATGTATGGTTTATTTTCCATTTATTTGTAAATTTTGTGTCACCTTGTTTGTAATTTATAGTGTTGGGTATTTCACAATGTACATTGTGTATGCATGCATATGCGTTTGTGTTTGATATACAGGGAATATACCTAGTGGGAGAGTAATTTATATTTTAGAACGAGAAGAATGTGAGGTGAGGATTGCCCCCACTTATAAACATATTGTCAGACCATCATTTATCCGATGTGGGACTCTTAACACACCCCTCACGACCATTAGGCTTGATTCGTGGACATAAATGGTGGGTGACCCGATAGCGAAAACCTGATAGCAGGTGGCCCAATGGATCTTAGAGATGCTCTGATACCATCTTCAAAATCGTGGTTGGGTCTAACACAACCCCACAAAATCGGCTTGTAAGGTGAAGATTGTCCACACTTATAAACACATTGTCAGGTCATCACTTATCCGATGTGGGACTCTTGACAAATAAATCTTAATCAATAATCACAGTCAAGATTGAAATTTTTGTTGTTTCTATATCCTTGAAGAGCAATTAATATTATTTCATAGTTTAAGCTCTTTGGATCCACTATATGACTAATTCTCGACATCCAGAAAACTAATATTGTAACACAAGATTGAACTATCTCTCTAATAGTTTTACGTTTTTGATCATAACCATTACTATGTGTTACTCTAGGATTATCTGCAGAGGCGGAGCCATGGAGGACATGGTTGGGTCATGGCCTCTCAAAAGTCTCAAAAATTTCATTCTTAACAAGTATATATCGACATTTTTAATTGATTTTTTTAGGGAGACATTTTTAACTAAATGTTATGTTATATATAATATCGTTTGCATTATAAATCATGTCTTAATAGTGCAGCATAGCGGTTAAGCACCTCGCCTCAAGCTTTTGATCTTGTGACAAAAAATGCCATAAAAATATTGTAAAACGCAAGTATCAAAACATGGTTTGGGAAGCGAAACAAAAGCAAATAAACCACTTAATCTATAACTTTAGTTATAATTTATTGCAACACAACATATCTATATCCTAAAAATAGGGCGTCCCATATAAAATTTCTTGGCTCGTCACAGATAACCTGAATATGTTAGTATATGCTACAGATCACATGCCACAGCCAAGTGACTTTTGCTGATTATATTACCAAGTCTACGTAAAATTATTTTGATTAATTCTTAAGCTTTAAACTTGCTCTACTGAAAATAACATTCCTTTCAAGCTTGCAATGAATTCCACTTTCAAATCTTATAAGGTTGATGTAGACTAGTCTAAGTTTATGTGGTCCATAAATAAAAAACCATAGTAGTTGAGGTAATTGGTGATGGCAGATATGTGATAACTTCAAATCTAATTCACACTTGCAATAGTACATTTGCCGATGCAACGAAGAAGTGGAAAACGAGGATGAAAAAGAAAGATCCAAGTGATCTCAAGACCTTGCATGTTTCCTATAAGCTCAACAACTCTATTGAAAGTAACCTATCATGTGCTTGTCAAAATTAGTAGTAAAAATATAAATTAGTTTTCATTTAGATTTCTTTTTCAGATAGGGACTTTGCAGTAGTAAATAACATAAGACTGGCTTTAGAGTTATATTCCAAGACTCTACATCCCTGAATTAATATGTCAATATTGGATCAACAAGTGGGGTCAAGAATCACCGTAATGAGGAAGAATTTACACCTTCAAAGCAGAAAGTCGGCTCCGATCAGAATTATACTAAGCAATCAAGATCACCAAACCCAAGTAATGATTCTATTTTCATGTATAATAATGAGGAAACAAATCAAGAATGTGTGCAACAATGTCATAGAAGTCTTATTGGCAAAATACTCTATGAGAAGCAAATCCTTAAACACATTAGCATTACTGCAAATCAAGGATACATCTGTTTTTTATTGGGTATAAAAACAACATATTGTACCTGTTTTTTCTAATAAACTGGTGTGATATATGTATTTGTAACCCCACTTTTACACTAAAATAGGTGTAAAACCGCACATATAACACATGTTTGAATACAAAATCAGGTGTGATAACAAACATATAACACCCATTTTATCAAAAAACAGGTGTGAGAAAGCTAGTAGCAAATTAAAAAAAAAATTA
>Ga0228710_1010277_pt1 | contig 12576 bp, 9 predicted proteins | sample MedpolnodulmetaG_FD_177995 | JGI IMG/M metagenome (GOLD analysis project Ga0228710, IMG submission 177995) | Root nodule microbial communities from Medicago polymorpha collected in Santa Monica, California, United States - pink nodules | ecosystem: Host-associated > Plants > Roots > Nodule...
ACCCCCCCCCCCCCGGTGTCAAAGATAAGATCGCACATAAGGAAGTGTCGTACACATGGAAGGGCAACTTGAAAGGGCACTGACGTACACTAAATGTCGTAGAGAATGGAAGAGCATAGATTGAGAAAGGCTAGGGTTTCAGTTAATTTTTATTGTTGACAATTTACTTGTAAGGCTAAGATGATGTTGAAGTTAGATAAAACCACTATAATCCACTTACTCAAAATACAGTACTAGTAAACCAAGTCATTTTCAAATACCAAACACACCCAATACAAACTACTAAAAAAGGCAAGGCTTAATTGATTACCAAGTCCCTTAACTTAATTCTTTGTTTCAAAGTGGTCCTATAACTATTAAAATTTTCAATTTGATCACTTGTCTATGTTGCCGTCAAGGAGATGCCCTTTCTCTGTACTTTTAATTAATTGTGAGGAAGGGCTTTCCTCTTTAATTCAGGATGCCGAGGTAAGTGGGGCGATTTCTGGTACTAGTATTTGTCGAGGGCCACCCTCCGTCTCCCACCTTCTTTTTGACGATGACTGTTTTCTCTTATTTAAGGAGAAGGATGGTCAGGCGCAGGTGATGAAGAATATTCTTAATATTCATGTGTCAGATGAGTTGAAGAATAGTATTACCGACATCTTGGCGGTCCGATCTAGGTTTGCCATCTATGAACGGGAGGAATAGAACAACCACCTTTGCCTATATCAAGGACCGGTTTTGGCAAAGAATTAATTCATGGAGTAGTAAATGTCTGTCTAAGGTAAGATTTAACATCCCGATTTTTAGGATATTAGTATTTTAATTGTTTAATTATATATAATTATTTGTTTGTATGTTGTGTTTCAATTGTTGGAACAATTGGTTTTTATTAGGGATAGATGAATTAAGGGCATTTTAGTAATTTAGAAGTGGAGGATTATTTAATGAGGTTAGTAGCTAGTAACTTTGAGGAATTAATAAAATACAAGTAAATAGTAATAATAGTACTTCAAGAGGAGGAAAAGATGGGTGGATTTCTGATAATATTAACAAGGGTCATTTTGACCAGTACACTTGGCTTATAGCTGGAATTAGTGCCCTTAAAATACTCCACTATCTAGTTTGTAGTTGGGCTTATGGACCTGCAGTTGAAGAGTTAAGTAAGGATTAATGGCTTTGTGGAGATAAAGATGATGAAGTCTCCAATATTATGTGGTTGATAAATATATTGAACTTCAGACATATTGTTATACTGCAAAAAATCTTAATAGGATATGATCATGATTCATATTGAAATTGAATAGCCATATCCGTTTTTGTCAAAATGAGTAGGCTTGATGGCAGAGCCAGAAAAAGAAAAATCATATGGGACCCTATTATATATAAAGATAAAATCCATGTTCTAATAAGAATTAAGTAGAAAATTGATCATCAAGTATGTAAAATAATTCTCTATGCGTTTCGAGTATATTAAATTATAAATTACAACAAAGATTTTTATAGTGTATCATTTCTTTGCTATAATTATTTTAACACGGATTTATTTTAAAGAAAGATTCAAATGAGAATTTGTTTGTTTGAATAGCATATTTGTTGTTTTTGGTATTTCCAAACTGTTGTATTTGGATTTTCAAATTCTATTATCTACTAAAGTTGTTACTAGGTTGAGTCACGACCAGGTCGCTCTCTTTAAGACGTTTCGTGGCACTGCCCAAAATTGTGCAAGGCAAACTATCAACCACGCCGCCTCCAGGATAAAACAAGCTCAGCTACAACTGTGCAGTTAACTACTGCACTGTAGAAAACCTTTCGAGATTTACACCCTCAAATATGGTACTAACACCACTCTTTAATACTCAAACCACTTTTATATTGTATTGTTACCACTCTGTTATGGTGTTGAGACCACTCAAATATGGTGTTACCACCATTCCAACTTTAATTTCTCCAAAACATCAGTATGACACTACGACCACTCAAATATGGTGATACCACCATTTCTCCTCAAATAAAAAATTATTGAAATAATTTTTATACACCGTTAAGAACATTTTTAATTTCGACGGGACATTGTTATTCCAAATAGGGACTATGATCTTAAAAGTACCTCTTTATTCCGAAAGGACGTATCTTATCGAAGGGACTATATTTTCAAGACCATACATAATTCCGATGGGACATTAAACTGAAAAAAGGACTATGGTTTTAAGAACACTATTAATTTCGAAGGGACAGAAAAAAGCAGATGAAGAAAAGAAAGACTCGTCAACACAAGTCAAGAAAGGGAGAAGAGAGAAAGAGTTCTCGACAACTCAATAAAACTCTTTGGTGTAATTTTTGAACTGAGTGGAGTCCTCTATTTATATAGAGATTTTGTAACTGTTTTAGCAAAAATTGCGACAACAGTTACTCTAATGGATAAGATTAAAATGGAGTTTATCCATTAATCAGTTCAACAACACTTGTGGATAGGATCAAAAGAAACAAATTCACAAAAGTGGAGGAAACAAACTATTGGATTTGAATGAAGGAAATATAAGAAATTCAATTAAATTCTTATTCTTATCACAACAACCATAAGCTAAATATATGGGAAGTGATATTCTCGAATACAAATAATAATTACTATTATTTTTATCATTATCAAATATTTAAAATTAAATACCGCAATTTAAACACTACCAATGTGTGTGTTCTATTTTATGTGGGACCCCCACACTCTATTTTTTCAATTCACACAACATTAGATCAAAGTATAATTACTTGGTGTTTAATCTTCAAATTTTTCATCCAACATCACGTCAATGTTCCAACAATCCCCCACTTGAATTTAAAAAATGGTTTCAATAATAACGTCAAAACGTTTCTATAAGGTTGCTAATAAACAAAGGTGTCGCCTACAACTTGGACCTTTGCATAGCGGATAATATACAAGAGTAGCTAACAACATTGAACTCTATCTCAGACATAGAACCCGCACACAAACTTTTTCCTAAGGTGTAGTCTAAAATCTCGTGCATTTATGGCCTTGCACGTCTATCCCGTTTTAACGAACGCTCTAGGTATTCTACCCTGAATTCCATACGAACCGGCCTCTGTTCCACATTCGTATAGGTGAGTCTATCAAGAGTACTCCTGTAGCTATGTACTCCACTCAACATAGAGTATAGATCTCATTAAGAGTTTATATTATCTCATCCTCATGTCATTGCAGGATTCATGCTTTCTTAATTTTTCCCATAGCATGTTCTATCACTCATGACTTGTTATTACCCTTTGAACCTATTTCTTGGGATCTCCAGTCATGTAGGTTGGATTACCATCACTTGTGACCTTTGGGCATTAGTCCCATCCTAATTGATGTGTTTAGACTTTCTTTCTAATAATTCCTTTCTCAAAGGATTGACTAATTCTTCATCAGTGCGTGCACGATATACTTTAATCGTTCCTTTTAAAGCTCTCTAATTATTTTGTGTCCGTGCCTTAACTATCGTCTCTCACCATTGTGGTAACAATTCTCAATTTTGTAATAGCTGCAAACTATCACAATAAATTAACACTTCGGACAACGGTTTCACCCACTAAGGGTTCTCACCTAGCAAGTATCTTATCAACTTGCTTCTTAACTAGTTTTCTCTAGTGTTCTCATCCCAGATAAATTCCATAGTGGACTGAGTTAATATCATTTGTTTTAACAAACAACTCATACAGTGATGCTCAATGAGCAGTCATTGGTCGCTTTAAGACTCATCTGCAGGATGTTTTATTTTGTATCTTGTACCATTCAAGTACAATAGGTTACTCCTCATAATTTAATCCTAGAGTAATAGTCTTCTTAAGGCACCTCATGACTCTTTTTATAGCATGAAAATGCTTCTCATCCGTCTACTAGTAAACTTGCACAAGAGTTTCACGACATCGGCAATGTCGGGTCTAAAACATTCAGTGGCATACCTAAATATTTCCAATGATGCTCGCATATTCTGTTTTTCTAACCCCATCTCAAGTGTTCTTACACTTGGATCATAATATATGATTGCAAGTTTATGGTCAAATAATTACATTTCCTTAAGATCTTCTCAACTTTGTGAGATTTATCAAAAAAGTTCTCTTTTCTGATCTAGTAATCTTGAAACCAAGAATTACTTCACCTTTGTCTAGGTCTTTCTTATTAATGTTGTTGATAAATAATGATTTCACATAATTCATAACATGAATCTTTAAACCAAATATGAGCAAGTCGTCTTCATAGAGACATATGATCGTGCAAATATTATTTGTCACTTTCATTCACTTTATACTCATTCGATAGCATTAGAATGTCAAATTTTTCATGTCATTCCTGAAGAGTTTATTTTAGACCTCACAAAGAATTATCTAACTTACATATCTTGTTTTCTTGTCCATGAATCGCAAAAATTTTCAAGTTGTTCCATATAGCTTTCTTCTTCTAGTTCACCATAAAAAAGGCAACTTTCACATCCATTTGGAGTACTATTGAGGTATGAACGACGGCTAAAGGGACTGGTACTCTCATGGATATGATTCTAGTGACTAGTGAATGAGTATCGAAGAGGTCTGTATTTTTCTCTTTTTCTAAAACCTTTGACTACAAGGAGAGCCTTGTATTCATCAACCGTCCCATCAGGTTTTAGTTTCCTTTTCCAAAATCCAAATACAACCAATTGATTTTGCAACTATAAGGCAAGTCAATTAAGTGTCATGTTTTGTTAGACTCTAGCAAATCCATTTCATCGTTTATTACTTCTTGCCATAATTCAGCATCCATTAATAATATAGCGTTTTAAGGCTTAATGGATCTTCTTCCAATGTATAAACCAAGTTCATACTCTTTAGCTATTCTAGTTTTCTTACCTCTTCGAGGTTCTATAACATTTGATATGATGTTTTCATAACTATTTCTGATTACTGGAATGTGATCAGATATAGTGCCCCCACTAGTTCTTAATTTTTAAAAGGGAATTTATTTTGCACCCATTAATGTCGTGCTCCCACTCTTGCCCCCACCAGTGCCCCCACTATTCTTTAGTTAAAGCGATAAATATTTTCATAGAAATCAGCATCTTTTAATTCTATGATCACTTTAGCATTTAGGTCATAAACCTGTATGTTTCGTTGTTTATAGCATACCCAATGAATACACATTCATAGGCTCTACTAGTAAGTTCAACTCTCTTGGAATTCAGAGTCAAAATATAGTCCATACAATCCCAAGTTCAAAAATAAGACAAATTAGATTTTCTTTTCTTCAAAAATTTCTTAATTAGAATTTTTGTTCTTAGACTTGGGTACTCTATAAATTTCAATTTTCGTTATAAAAATTGAACATATCAAGCATATCAATTTTATTTTCCAAAATTCACGGTCATCAATAAATATGATAAAAAATATCATTTTATCATTTCTAATTTATGTGTCATCAAATTCACACATATCATAATTTATTATGTTTAAAGATTCGTATTCTCTAAATTCTGATTTATATGAATATGAACTTTTGGTTCATATATCTTGACTGCAATAAATAAAATTTTCTAATCATATAACGTTGGAATTAAATTCAAGTTACTTAAGTTTAAAATTAAGCACTTGTTCACATGATAAATTTTGACATGTCAATTATTAAAATCATACAACTAATAAAATAGAAGGAGAATTTAATTTTGATCATACCATCAAAGGCGCAATCTTTTCCCACCAGAATGCATGATACACAATCTCTTTTAAGTCTGAGTAAAAATCTGATATTCAGATTCTTTCTGGACATAAAGTACAATTCCACAACTCCATTTATTTTCCTTTATTGCAAGTTATAGGTTCGAAGCTTTAGTGGCTCGATGGGTATATGGTTCATAGCTGGTGCTCAATATTATAACAATGTTGTTGCGCTTGATCTTGGAGCCTTGAACTATATCAACATCGTTAGAAGCATACTTTTCTTGTTACCGTTTTTTGAGTGAAGTAGTTGCGATTTGTCCATAATTTGAATTTTTACTTCAAGGGTAATGACGAATCTTAAAAACAACACCTATGAACCAAAAACACCACATGAAAAACATATGAACCAAAAACACCACACAAAAAAATCAAAACCGTATGTTTATTTCAAATAACACAAGAAGCAACGGCATAATAAGAAAATTATGGAATTGGGGATTTGATGTGTCTAGGGACATTTATTTATAATTACTCACAATTAATTCCACACTTCACCGAAAGCAGAGATGTGGATTTCATAGTGTTTGTTATAACAACGAGCACTTCATTGTTTCAGTCGAAAGATGTATTTCTATAACTTGATTTATCCTTACTGTGTTTAGGGACAACTAACCTCAATAAGTAACTTCTTCAGTAGATATAGCAGATTGAAACGTCTTAAAAATGTTGTTTTCGGTATTTCCAAACTGTTGTATTTGGATTTCCAAATTCTATTATCTACCAAAGTTGTTACTAGGTTGAGTCACGACCAGGTCACACATTTCGTGGCACTGCCCAAAATTGTGCAAGGCAGACTATCAACCACGCCGCCTCCAGGATAAAACAAGCCCAACGACAACTGTGCGGTTGTAGAAAACCGTTCGAGATTTACACCCTCAGATATGGTACTAACACCACTCTTTAATACTGAAACCACTTTTATATGGTATTTTTACCACTCTGTTATGGTGCTGAGATCACTCAAATATGGTGTTACCACCATTCCAACTTTAATTTCTCCAAAACATCAATATGGCACTACGACCACTCAAATATGGTGATACCACCATTTCTGCTCAAATAGAAAATTATTCAAATAATTTTTATATACCGTTAAGATTAAGTTCATTCTTATTCAAATATGGACTATGATCTTAAAAGTACCTCTTTATTCCTAAGGGACATATCTTATCGAAGGGACTATGTTTTCAAGACCATTCTTAATTCGGAAAGGACATTAAACCGAAAAAGGGATTATGGTCTTAAGAACACTCTTAATTCCGAAGGGACAGAAAAAAGGAGATGAAGAAAAGAAAGACTCGTCAACACGAGTCAAGAAAGGGAGAAGAGAGAAAGAGTTTCCGACAACTCAATGAACCTCTTTGGTGCAATTTTTGAACTGAGTGAAGTCCTCTGTTTATATAGAGATTTTGTAACTGTTTTAGCAAAAATTGCGACAACAGTTACTCTAATGAATAAGATTAAAATGGAGTTTATCCATTAATCAGTTCAACAACACTTGTGGATAGGATCAAAAGAAACAAATCCACAAAAGTGGAGGAAACAAACTATTGGATTTGAATGAAGGAAATATAAGAAATTCAATTAAATTTTTATTCTTATCACAACCACCATAAGCTAAATTTATGGAAAGTGATATTTTCGAATAAAAATAAGAATTACTATTATTTTTATTATTATAAGTATTTAAAATTAAATACCGCAATTTAAAACTACTAATGTGTGTGTTCTATTTTATGTGGGACCCCACACTCTATTTTTTCAATTCACACAACATTAGATCAAAGTATAATTACTTGGTGTTTAATCTTCCAATTTTTCATCCAACATCACATCAATGTTCCAACAATATCATAAAAAATCATTTTAACTTTGACACGACATTTTTTGGATAAATTTTTTTAAAAACATGATTAAAATGAGAAGAGATTTTGAATAGTCTTTCATAAAAAATTTAATAACTTCAAGGATTTGATTTATGTTAAATATGCTTAAATCTCATCTCTAAAGCTTACTCAAAGGATGATGATACTCAAACATATTTATACATTCAACAACCCGTGAATCTGGGCGATGTGGAACTACCAACAAACTACAAACAACTTCAACAATGTAATCAAGCAAAAATATTATAAGGTTATCTTAGATAAAGGTTGCGTACTTGGAGACTTGGTCACGCCAAGTCACGTTGTCCTGCATAGAGAAGGATTCTATTTTAATATAAAATGTTAATAAGTTAATTGCTTTAATTTCTTAACTCTTTCAATCCTTTATTTAATCCATCATTTAGCTCAAGCAAGTGAGCTACCCCCCGAGAAGGGGTCTAGCCGTTGGACAAGGAATTGCACACAAAGAAGAGTCGTGTCAGAGATGAAATCGTGCACAGAGAAGTGTCGTACACATGGAATGGTAATTTGAAAAGGCGCTGACGTACACTAGATGTCGTGGAGAATGGAAGAGCAAAGATTGAGAAAGGCTAGGGTTCAGTTATTTTTATTGTTGGACAATTTACTTGTAAGGCCAAGAGGACACTGAATTTAGCTCAAGGCTAAAGCCGCTATAATCCAATTACTCAAAATATTGTACTAGTAAACCAAATCAGTTTCAAATACCAAATACACCCGATACTAACTACTAAAATAAAGCAAAGCAAAATAATAAGGAAATCATAAAATCATCAACAATGTCATTAGATCTAGAATCGGATAATGATGGGGTAAGCAAAACATGATCTTGAGTGATGATTTGAGTTATAAGGGGTAATTCATCATCAAAGAGGAATATGTTTTCCACATCCATCAGCTATGTTCTTGATCTAGATCTTCTTTTTTTTGAAATTCAAACAACTTCATTAGATAACAGAAGTGTTACAAACAGTAGCAGAGCTAGTAATAGGAAAAGCATATCCTACCCATGAGTTACAACCAGCTTGCATAGCATGGCCAACAAGTCTATGAGCTAGAACATTTAAGTTTCTACAAACATAATTAATAGACACACTACTAAAATCTTCCATAAGGGCCTTACATCTAGGACTATCAAATCAATACTAGCAAGAGAATTTGAACCTCTAAAACACTCAACAACAGCAAGAGCATCATATTGAATTGTAACATCTTGGAGACCTTTTTCCTTTGCTAATTGTAGACACCAACGAATAGCTAGAGCTTCATCCAGAACAGGTTCAGTACTCACTTCCTCCTTATTGCAAGCTAAGAAATAGACACTATCTGGACCATCCTTAAAAACGCAGCCAAACGTGGTGAAACCTTCCGGAAAACAACCTGCATCAACTTGAATAACATGAGCATTATAGACAAGACTAGGAGCAGCTGCAACTGCTGCTGCACCGTGTGGCTGCAACTGATTTCGCTTCTTTTGCATGGTGTGATTAAGTTCAACAATAAAATCTAGTGCTGCATTAGCGACAACAGGGGGGTAGGGACTGATCTGATTGAACACCACTTGATTTCTATAAAACCACATTTTCCACATAGTAGTGCAAAATAATTGTGAACCTAACATATCTTTCTTTTCCAACCAACCTAACAGCCAACTGTTTAAATCAAGGTTTGAAGGCACATGGATCCCAAGGCTAGATGAGAACCAGTTAAGCTTGGAAAAATTACATTCCATGAAAAGATGTTGAACTGTTTCAGTGGCAGAATTGCACATTGGGCATAACGGTTCAATTTTAATTCCTTTCTTGCACAGATTTGCTCTTATAGGTAGGATGTTTTTTGACAGCCGCCAAATGAAGTTCTTGACTCTATTAGGAAGATTCACCCGCCATATTTCTTTCCACAACTTTTCATGGGGACCATGAGATGATCTTGGTAACCTGTTCTTCCTTTCATCCCCTAATAAGTGATAAGCTGAACGCACAGAGTATTTCCCGTCCTTTTCTCCAAACCAAACCAAGGAATCTTCAAGGAGCCTACAAGATAGAGGAATACTAACAATGAGTCTTGACTCAAATGAATTAAAATTGGAGAAGACTGAGTCTCTATTCCACTGTTTAGTATCTTGGTCAATAAGCGCGCTGACATAGGCATCTTGTTGAAGTGTCCCAGTTCGACTTTGAACTATTGTGCTGCCCTTACTCGGAATCCAGTTATCATGCCATATCCTGACTTTTTCTCCATATCCAATTCTCCATTTACTTCCTTTCATAATTAATTCTCTTGCACTCATGATAGTTCTCCATGCATAGCTTGGTGAGAAACCCAACTTTGCGTCCAGGAAGCTTCCTCTAGGGTGGTAACGACTTTTAATGATTTTCCCCATAAGAGTATCTTCCCCAGTCAACAACCTCCAACAGTGTTTCCCCAGCAGCGCTTTGTTAAAGTCACTAATTCCTCGAAATCCCATCCCTCCTTTGATATTTGCCTTGGACAATCTCTCCCAGCTCATCCAGTGAATTTTTTGTTCCCCTTCTTTTGTGCCCCACCAAAATCTTGCCAATAGTCCTCCAATTTCATTACAACAACCTTCCAGTAATTTGTAACAACTCATGATATAGCTCGGAATGGCTTGCACAACAGCTTTGATTAACACCTCTTTCCCAGCCCTTGAAAGAAATTTTTCCTTCCATCCTTTCAATTTCTTCCAGACACGGTCAATAACAAAAGAGAAAATCTCCTTCTTGGATCTACCAAACACGACTGGGAGACCCAGGTATTTAGTATGAGACATCACAGTCTTTACATTCATCTGATTACAAATCATTTCTTTTTCCTCATCACGCATATTTCGACTAAAGGATGCCTCTGATTTGTCCAAATTGACGACTTGTCCAGAAGCCCTCTAATAAGAATGTAGAACCTTCAAAATTATCTCAGCTTCTACAGTGTTAGCTCGAGCAAACAACAAACTATCATCAGCAAAAAGCAGATGTGAGATCTTAGGTGCCTGCCTGGCCACTTGAATACAATGGATATTATTGAGTATGGCCTTCTCAGATAGCAAACCTGATAAGACATCAGCACATAAAATAAACAAGTACGGGGAAAGGGGGTCTCCCTGTCGAAGGCCCCTTTCAGGAGAGAAAATTTTAATGGGTTGGTCGTTAATCAGAATTTGATAAGAAATAGAGGAGATGCATCTTAAGATAAGGCCAACAAAGTTATCTGGAAATCCCATAGCCTCCAACTATCCTCGAACAAAACTCCACTCAATTCTATCATAGGCCTTTGACATGTCAAGCTTGAGAGCCATTTTTCCTTTCTTCCCCTTCTTCTTCTTTTTCATCCAATGAAAACACTCCATAGCAATAAGTGCATTATCAGTGATCAACCACCCCTTAACAAAAGCACTTTGTTCTTCATCAATTATATCTGGTAAAATTGCATTCAACCTATTTGCAATGGTTTTGGTTACTATTTTCATCACAACATTACAGAGGCTAATTGGCCTAAAATCCTTTGGGGATGAGGGTTTCTTGCATTTTGGAATGAGAGCTATATAGGTCCTATTCATATCTTCTGGACTTCTACCACTCTTAAGAACATCAAGAGCATAATTCTGAACTTCCCCACCTACTATGTGTCAGTACTTTTGGAAGAATAAAGCAGGGAGACCATCTGGTCCGGGGGCTTTAAGCGGATGCATTTGGAAAATGGCTTCTTTCACTTCAAGATTAGAGAAACTAGTAGCACACATTTCTTTATGATCATTGTTCAACTTTCCTCTCACCACCTCACACACAACATCAATATCATCTGGATTGGAGGAAGAAAAAATATCCGAGAAATGGTCAACAAGGATTCTTTCAACATGATCCTCTCCCCTCCACCACACCCCATCACCATCCTTAAGCTTATGTATCTCATTGGTTTTCCTCCTTTGGTTAGCCTTTCCATGGAAGAATTTTGTGTTTTTATCCCCTTCCATAAGCCATTATCCAGTTGAAGATTCATGAACGAAATTATCCTACTCATGATCAAGAGTTAGCCGCAGTGGTCTTTGTGCTTAAGATTTGGAGACATTATTTGTATGGTTCTAGATTCGAAGTGTTCAGTGATCATAAGAGTCTGAAGTATTTGTTTGATCAGAAGGAACTGAATATGAGGCAGCGAAGATGGCTTGAATTGTTGAAAGACTACGATTTTGAATTGAATTATCATCCAGGTAAAGCTAATGTTGTTGCAGATGCGTTAAGTGGGAAAACCTTACATATGTCAGCTATGATGGTTAACGAGTTGGAACTACTCGAACAGTTCAGAGACCTGAGTTTAGTTTGTGAATTGTCACCTAAGAGTGTGAAGTTGGGCATGTTGAAGATTGATAGTGAATTTTTTATTAGTATTAAAGAAGCTCAGAAAGTGGATGTAAAGTTTGTGGACTTAATGGTTGGAATTGATCAGACTGAGGATAGTGACTTTAAAGTCGATGACCAGGGAGTGTTGGGTTTTCGAGACAGAATTTGTATTCCTAATAATGATGAGATGAAGAAGATGATTCTTGAAGAAAGTCACAGAAGCAGCTTGAGTTTTCATCCGGGAGCTACAAAGATGTATCATGATTTGAAGAAGTTGTTTTAGTGGTCTGGGTTGAAACGTGATGTGGAACAATTTGTATATTCATGTTTGATTTGTCAGAAGTCAAAAGTTGAGTATTAGAAACCTGCTGGGTTGTTGACACCATAGTTTTAAAACTCGGCTCGGTCATCGACTCGGCAGGGGTACTGGGTCACTGGGTCAATGGTCGAACCACTGAGTCATTGGTCGAACCACATGACTGAACCGGAACCACTCGGATGACTCGGTTAGATGACTCGGTCTTAGATTAAATTTATATAGTTATTTAACCGGATTAAATCGGATTGAATCGGATTGACTCGGTCACTTTAAA
>Ga0228710_1010278_pt1 | contig 12576 bp, 5 predicted proteins | sample MedpolnodulmetaG_FD_177995 | JGI IMG/M metagenome (GOLD analysis project Ga0228710, IMG submission 177995) | Root nodule microbial communities from Medicago polymorpha collected in Santa Monica, California, United States - pink nodules | ecosystem: Host-associated > Plants > Roots > Nodule...
AAACCCCGGACACAAAAAAAAAAAAAAAAAAAACTTAATGTTACGAGATGTCTTCACATAAATTTAGACGAACGTGACTATTACTTTTATTTTCAAATTCCAACAGTTAAATTAAAGTTAGTAAGCCTACTTTCATTTGCTTTTCGATTAAAAAAAAACATTATCTACTGTTTTAAACTAGTATTAACTAAAGATTAATTTTGTAATTCTTATCCATGTCCTTATTATATAATCCTAACTAACATTGCAACCTTAATGCCAAACCATTAACCCTAAATTTTTGGAGGGAACACTATCATTAAATGCCCATCTACCTTCCTTCATTTAAAATTTAAATTTTTCTTCCAAAGTGATCCTATTAACCAACTATATATAATGACACTTCTTCATCTTCCGTACACATTAAACTCAACCCATAATCCCATTATAAATGACAAATGTTAGTGTCAATTGTTTCCAATACCCGGTGTTGCATATCTATCTCATTGGAAACCATGATTCTAACCTAACCCATGTGTGTGTGATTCTTCATCTCTCTCCCTTTTCTCTCACACCCATTCTCGCAACACAACCATCGACTCCTTTCGCCAGAACCATAGCGGAGCTCCACCGTATCACCACGACCATCACTCGCCAGAACCATAGCGGATGCTCTTCTTTCTTGTCTTCAAAGAGTTGATGACCCTTCTCTACCTTTGTCTTTTCCTTCACGGTCGCAATTAGATTCAAAATATGCAAAGATATACTTATTTGAGAAACTATGTTTTGTTATCTCCTTCTTTTTCAGCTCCATATCAGATTTTGGATCAAGCATAATCAAGACAAGAAAGATTGAAGATGACAAAACATCATCTCTTGATCAAATAACAGTATCGCTTGATCAAATCAACGAAATCAATTCAAAGCTTGGAGTGGTAAGAGATTGGCCATATAGATCAATTAAGCCAGATTATAAAACTACAATACATGTCAATTAAGCTAGTTATAAAATTAGGAAAATTTGATTTTGGTCGGTGCCAATTTCGCATTTGTATAGTTCTAAAAAATAATACAATACGGTGTGTTTTTACTCTCGATATGAGTCTAGTTAACTAGAAAAATAACCACAGACCTTGTTTAAATAGGTTACTCCTAGTTGAAAATACCAAAGTCTAAATCTGACATATTAGCCTATTAATTTGTCTAAAAATCTAAATTTGAACTAAAATTTTTAAATCTAACACCTGACCTATTTATAAAAAAGTCTAATAAGCATATATTTCTTAAAGGGAAATGATAGTTGCAGCGAAGGGAAATGATTTCTGGCCAAGAACAATTCTAATTGGCTAAAACATGTTCGTGAAAAATTCTTGATAAAATCTGTCGCGGTCAATATCAGTGCTCATTCTTAAAAGACTAATAGGTCAATGAAATTTGGAAAAACATGTGCATCTATTTTTTTCTCACTTTATAAGCATATATTGCATGTATATCCAATAAAATTTTGTAGAGCTTGTACAACCATTTTGTAGAGGCTAACAAGCGTGTATTACATAAATTTGATCCATTGCCTCTTTTTTTTGTTGATAATAGGATTCCCGACTTTGTAATTGAAAATAAGATAAGAATGACAAGTAAGAGATAAGACGGTATACCCTAAACTTTGTGTATTAATTGAAATTGAAATAAGAAAGTAATACCAAGAGTTTTGTAATTCATTGGAAATCCTAAATTGCAAAAAGAAATTGCAAAATAATAAATAAATTATGGTATTAATTGAAGGAATCATATACGGGCCGACCTGATAAACCTAGTAGGCTTTTCTATAAACCTTAGTCTTACTTTTAAAAAGCTAGAGCCTAACTTATTTAATAAACGAGTTAGACCGAACTGAACTTTAAATAGATCGGGTCATAGGCCTCTTACAGACGGTCTAGCTTATTCCCACCCATAACCACATATGAACCCTCTTGACATGGCTGATTCTTATCAATAGGATATCCATATCGATTGTGGCATAATCCACGGTCTTGACTCCCGACTCGATTCCGACGGCTCTGTATCTCTCATAATTTATTATGCTGGAAGTTCCAACACTTTGTGTATTAGACATAATATTATATCTATTACTTCTTAAGGACATGCAAACTTAAGGTAAAAGAAAAGGACATGCAAACTAATACTAACTATAAAAAAAATATAATTCACATGTAAGTTACTCTAAATTAAACTTGTTCAATTGAAAGTATCGATCTCTATATGGTGATTTTTCGTCTAAGAAAAATTAACCAAATCTTAGACACAAATAAATCTTAAGTCAGTGTGACAGCAAGAGTCCAAACAAATTAATACCTATACTCACATGTGTATGACAATTTTGAAAATGTCTCTGAAATAAGTTATGTTTTTTAAGGGTGAAATTGGTTGAAAAGAAGCGATTACCAAATAATTCGAATTAAATAACTTAAATGTAAAAGGGAGATTGAAGTTAAAGAAGCTTAAAGTAAAATTGCATGAATTTAAAATGCTCGAATTTCAAAGTGCTTTAAATCAAAGTGCATAAAATAACTTTGAAGTAAACCCATTAGAATTGGTCTAGCAATGTTGCCTTGAGGCCGTATAATATGCTCTTCAATGTGTCATAATCGATTCTTCCTAATGACAATTTAGATGAGTTAATTTAGTTTCTTAAAAATTAGACATAGACTTTAAAGTAAATTTGCAAGTTAACATAAATGGAAAGAAAAAAAAAACTGCTTGAATTGAAATTTTAACAGGAATTATATTAACCATGAAATACATACTTAATATTTTAGACTCTTTGAATTTATTTTTGGGTTCAGGAGTAGACTTCAGAAATAAATTATCCGACTTTATTTATAGACAAAATAAACATAAGCAACCGCCATTTCAACTTATTATAGATTTACCTGATGATAACTTCTTCTTTTAGGGGAACTAATGATAACTTAGACATCAATGCTACAAATATTGATATACTAGTATTTCAATCGCTTTAATTTTGTCACTTTTATAAGTATTATGCCATTTCATACTATTAAGGTGGATGATTCGCAAATTCATTCTTTTCGGTTTTAACGACACATAATTTGTGTTATTTTCAATGTAGTTTACCGATTTGAAAGAAAAAAATAACTTATTTTAATAAAAAATAATTAAATACTTCTTATTTTCGTATACTTCAAAAAGGTTAAATGGCATTAATTTTTAGGAAAATGCGTTTGTGTAGGACAAGACCGTTGCCGTAATCCCACTGGCATGCATATGCATGCATGCAGAGCTCGCCAGGTGATGTCATTATCTTTTACAATTAATTTCATTTGATCCAAACTACCAACTTTAATATCCAATGACTTTTCTTATGGTGTAGGCATCATCCATATCGTATTATTAATTTATTATTATCACCTACTTCATTCAAAACTTAGCTAGTAGGGAACAATATCACCGACACTACTCCACCCCATAACTTCCTTGTCAGAAAAATGGATTGGATTTCTTCCCAGTTAAATTGCCATGCATTATACGGAATTTCGCTCTTTTAATACGGGACACATCATATGGAATTTCGTATGTACGCTCTACCGGGTGTAACTCATGTGAGGCAATGCATGAGCTTGAGGAGTAGTTCTTTCAACAGCATATGTATTAATTATTATATATCTAGAGTCTGGTTTGTATGGAGGGGAAGTGTGTCTCTAGATTCGTTGATGATAATTGATTTTAAAGTTAAGATTGATGTAGTAGCATCAAAGCACTCGCATGTGCTTGGATCTCGTTTGGAAATTAGCTAGCATGTGAGTGTCCTGACAAACACATTATGTATCCAAAAGTCCGGAAACTTGATAAATGTGATATTTTACGGCTTCAAGACCACTAGTCTTACGCCTAGTATAGGTTTTCCATATTGCGATATTTAATCAGACTCTGATACCATGTTAATAGTAATTAACCTAGAATTGTAATACAACTTCATTAGTTGGGAGATTCATAGTGTAGCCTTGGATCCTTTATGGTGTCCTGGTGGGAATATTAAATTGGTGTCCCCTTATGTGTTTTGTGCAAGGGCATCAGAGGTGTAATTGCATTGTTTTGACCACGAAAATGCATTGCTGGCCACCTCATATTAATTAGCCCTTCGTTGTCGACTCGTGATATGTTAGTGCATGTGGTGGCTTTTGTTGCTGCTAATTCAACATGCCTATTTTTTTTAGGACCTATACGTTTTTGTTGAAATATGATGCAATGCTTTTACAATAGGATGATATGTCACATTACGTTATTTTAAGCATGTTTTTCAATCATTTTTGTAGTAATTTGACCCAAATAAGAGGAATTTTAGGTAAGTTGTTTATGGTTTAAGGAATGTCCAGTAATGTTTTCACAACGAGTAATGTAATACAATTTCTTCCCTAAACCAAGAAATTTTAGGTTTTCGTAAGTATTTTATTGAATAATCATGTAATTCGACAAAGCACGACGCATCATGAAGAATTGGAAAGACATTGAATAAAGATTCAAGAGGCCTCTAATGACATTACAGATTTGGAAAATTTTGTCTCAAGCCTCAAGACAAGTTTAAATAGAAAAAAAACACTCAAAAAGACGAAGAAAAAGACCAAAACACATTAAAAGCATAAACCACGGGTGTACCGCCATGCACCCTGGATGTGCAAAACAAAGTTGAAAAACATTGTTTTCAACACACGGGACGCATACAAGGCCGGTAAAAAAAACTAAATGTTGTTTTTTCTCTGCAGGTTTGGAGAAAAGCCCTGTTTTTTTAACCCAAACTCATCTGGATTCTTAGAGCATGTTTTATTTTATTTATTTACGTTTAGTTAGCATGAGTAACTAAACCGTAATTGGTTAGGGTTCTAATGATTCCTCTATTTGTGTTTGATCGAATTAATTCAACTCGTTATTCAATTATATTTTGAGATTTATTTAATTTTTATATGCAAAGATCTTAATGCTTTCATGAACTCTATGGAGTGTCACATGCCTAATTATTCTGACTGAACATAGAAATATGTAGTTGAAGAAGATATTTTTGTTCAACTTTTTCTGAATGTTGTATATAAACTTTATTTTTTCCCCTTAGTAAGATAAGGTTAACTCTATTCATTTAATCTACTAAGACACAAGACGGTTCCTATGAAATAGGAGGCTCAACTATCTTTTTAAAATAGGCCCAAGTAAAATAAAAACGCAATTTTTTGTGTGCAGTTAAGCTTCATGAAAAAAATCAGAATCATAAGAACTTTTAGACATCAAACGAAATAAAAAAAAATTAAATGAAAGAGAGGTGAAATTTACCTAATGATGTCATTTGGATTTGTCACTCCTTCGTTTTGGGAAAAGGGAAAACGAATGGTTTATGAAAAAAGAAATGATTGTTGTGATTCTTTTAATGAAATAGCTTTTCAAATTGACTGATTAAGTGATTATACAAACTGGTGGTTGTTTGATAGCATCAGATTTATGTCCATAAAAGAGAATTAGAATCTAGAAAAAACTCAAACGTGTATCAAAGAAAGAAAAAGAAGTAACATATATTTTTTATTTAAGTGGGGTATGGGTATTTGACTTAATTTTTTTTAGGCCTATAACTTTTGGAGGCCCGGCTTGGTTGAGCTGCTTGCGCACCCCCAATTCGGGCCTGCTAAGACAAATAAGGGTATGTGACAAACTTCTAAGATTCATAGGCTTATATGACTCCTTTAGATGACAATTTAGAAATACCAATTTTGTTTATGTTTCATTTACCTGTGAGAGAATAAGTCTCCACCTTAATAACTATCTGGTCGAATATGGATCATGTCGCGTCATTTTTTGGAGGTCAAAGCTATTTGGTTAGCTTTGACTCACTTTTTATTTCACGACTGAACATTTAATTTTTTTTAAGAAAAGGGGAAAAAAAGTTCAAACTACCCCATGTTGAAAAGATTTAGGGTTCGGGGGTTAGTTACATAAAGGGAAGGTGTTAGCACCCTTTATGTCCGTAGTATCCTACGGGAACCTCTTGATTTTATTTAACGTTTTGTGCTATAACTTACTTGCCTTTTTTGTTTAAAAGAAGGAATTAAGAGTAGTGATTAAAAGAAAAGAAAGACTAATTTTTTTTACGTTTTTTATGATTTGGATGGATGAGTGTCTTTTGCCTACGTACCCGTGAGGGATCAAAACCTCGTAATTCGGGTTTAAAATTGACGTTTGATTGGTTTTGTATTTTTTATTAGTCTTGAAAAAGGTTTTAAAATGAAAAGCCAAGCGGCAAAATAAGTTTGTTTGTGTTTTTTATATTAAAGGAAAATGACTTCAAATATGATTAAGATTGATTGCAATTTTGATTTGTGAAAGACTAAAATAAAAGGGCTCACTTGATTTGTTGAATCAAGGTTTATTGTGAAAATGTTTTTGTGATTGTTTGCATTGAATTAAAGCTACAACTATCGGAGCAAGGAAAATAAAACGTAGGTATTTCGTGGTGATGTTGGATCACCACGAAAAAAACCTTTTAACCTAAACTACAAAGCATAAAAATAAATAAGGCATACACCCACACACGCGCACATGCATGAATTACATTAAGCCTAAAATACATACTAAGGTCTGCGGAAAATAAATTACAAGAAAAATAAATTATTTACATTAAAGCCTAGTTTACATTCTAAAATTTGTACAAGTAAAGATTAAATGACATAAAATAAATATGTGGATGATAGTAAGTAACAAAACAAAGAAAATGTAATGATAAAGGGAAAAAAATGCTAAGCGGAATTTAAAATGCATGAACAAAGATAAAAATATGAGATGCTGGGGTGGGGTATAGAAATTAAAAGCGGGGTGTGCATAAAAAAGAAGATAGGGCTTAAAAGGGATGCAGGGGAGTGCTGGGGGCAGATTCGGTTCAGGCCTGGGTCGGGTCCAGAGGATGAGTCAATAAATTAGTGTTTTTAATATATTATTTGAGTCTGTTTTATTTAGATTTGATTTCGTTTTATTTAATATTATTTCCTTTTTAGAACTATTTTACTTCAATTGCAAGTTATTATATTTCAGGAACAAATATTTGATAGATTGAGTCTTAGAGCAAAAGAAAGAGGATTAGGAGATTCGGGATGAAAATACGAAAATATGGGGCAAAAATATGTCACCCCCAAGTCAGGAACTTGGCACGGCCCGTGCCACCAGCAGCACAGTTGTGCCTGCCTTCAGGATGCTCTTTTGCTGCTTCTGTTTCATGGACAAGCTACCTATTAGTTTACTTCTGACCTAAAAGCCCGTGGTTTCTTGTGGAACATTCTAGTGTTATATTTTTTAGGGCTTAAGTCATTGTAAACTATAAATAGAGTAGCTAGCTATCACAACAAATCATCTTTTGTTCTTGAAAATAATAAGTGACAATTATTTCTTTGAATAAAAGTTCACTTTTATTTTATGTTCTTCTTCTTCTTCTTCTTCTCTTCTATGTCTACAAGGAACGTTAGTAAGTAAACTCTTCTTGTCTTGGGATTGTTGGATAAGTCTAATGACATAATCTTAATCAAACCAAGCTGTAAACCCTAATTTTATATAAATCTACTTTCTAATCTAATTCACCGTTTTTATAATGAATTAACAAATACCAAACTCATAAAGCAACAGTGGAGGGTTAGTATTTGTTAATTCATCATCTCAAATATCAATTCATAAAGCGACAACGGAGCTTGGATATTGGAACAAGTGAAATTAGACAAGGGTTGCGAAACATGAGAATAGTCTAGCAAACCTTGAGACATATAAAGTTTCATTCTTCAAGGATTCTAATAGAAATCAATCACGAGAATAGGCGTGGTTGCTAGAGGAACACACTCACTGCACTTCGAAAGAAGCTTTGATACGCTTAAGAAAAACTTGTCTTTAGAAAGTAGGTCGAATATAAAGTTTAGGTTTAGGGTTTGTTTTGTGAAGGATTTGTCATCTAGATGAACCAATAATCCCAAGGTGCTTTTATTTTTATTATTTTCTTTTAATTAAAAATCCAAACTTTTTAACCTTTGAAACTTTCATCTAATCATTATTAAAAGTTAATTGAATTCATAACTCCCTATCGAAACGATACTCTTTTTACTACTTCGGTAGAACCGTGCACTTACTTACTCTATGGAGACAATTTTACTTACTACTTTATTACTTGAAAATGGTTTGGTGCATTTATCAAATTAGTCATCAAGTTTTATTTTTTTTGTGGTGGCCATGATTTGAACACCGATTTTATGCAATGTTCATACAAACTGAGCTAAGCTCACGAGGACAGTCATCAAGTTTTTGGCGCCATTACTAAGAATTGTTGATTTTCAACGAGGTAATTGGCTAAACTTATCTTTTTATTTTTTTCGGTTTTAGATTAGATATATCTTTAGATAAGATTTATTTTAATCAAATTTATTTTTACAATTTTTTAGGTTAAATTTGCTTTCTTTTATTAGGACCAAATTTCGATTTTAGAATGAGTTTAAATCTTTTACGATAGGTTTAGTTTTTATGTAAGCCTAGTAGCTTTAGGATAAATTGGATTGGATGCTCTTTTAGTGATTTTTTTTTTTAAGACAGTAGAAAGGATTTAGGATAGAATAGTATAGTTTTAGGATAGATTTGAGGAATACTCTTGAAGTTTTTCATGACCTTGCATGTGACCAAAAAAATTGTAATTACTAGCGAGCACTTACATGCCCGTCTTTCGATTCTTTTTATTGTGCTAATATTTGAAAATTATGAATGGTTTTTTTTTTTTTATGAAATTTTGATTTTGATTAAAACTAAAAATATAAATGTTTATTGCTTTCAAGTTATAACAAACAAAGCTAATCATTATTATCTATATCAATGACATCAACAATATAGCAAAAAAAACAACAGTAAGAGCCGTTTTTATACTTGGGAGCTAATCATTGTGTCTGGTCAACTCATTAACAACGGTAAGAGCCGTTTTTATACTAGGGCTATGTCTGTGGTGCGCGAGCAGATGCTGGGGGACATGTTGGGCTTCGGTGTTGGTTCCATCCCTTTTACTTATCTTGGCTGCCCGATGTTCAAGGGAAACCAAAGTCTATCTATTTTCTTGCAATTTCAGATAAAATCAAAATGAAGCTTGCAACTTGGAAAGGTTCGTTGATTTCTATCATGGGTCATGTTCAGTTGGTTAAATCCATCATCCATGGTATGTTGGTATACTCTTTTCATGTCTACATGTGGATTAGGCGACTTTTGAATGATTTGGATAAATGGATAAAAAAAATTATTTGGAGTGGGGATGTTAACACGAGGAAATTGTGCACGGTTTCTTGGAAGGTTTTGTGTCGCCCTTGGGAGGCGGGGGGCTGGATCTCAAACCTACTCGCCTTGTTAATGAAGCTCTCATGTTACAATTAGCTTGGAAATTGGTTTCAGAAGACTCACAATGGTCTATTTTATTGAGATCCCGTTATTTTTCTAAAGGGAAGCCAATTCAACATTATTTTAAATCATCGATTTGATATGGTGTCAAACCCCACATTGCTACTGTTATTGCTAACTCGCTTTGGGTGGTGGGTACTGGTGAGAAGATTCATTTCTGGACAAACAACTGGCTTGGTGAACCTTTAGTGGATATTTTGCGGATTGATCATATGGTTCATATTAATTTTAATGGTTTACTGTGTGATGTTATTGCTAACGGTGCCTGAAATATTCCTGCTGAGGTGAGTTCGGTGCCTGGTGTTGCCTCACGGTTGGCCTCTATTGTATTACCAACTTCTACTCTTCTGGACTTGCTCTCTTAACCCCATGCTCTAGATGGGAAGTTGACTACAAAGTTGGTTTTCTCCTTTTTAAAGCCGCAAGCTCTAACTGTGCCTTGGACGTCTGTTATTTGGAAACCTTGCATTCCTCCATCTCATTCTTTTATTTTTTGGCGGCTTGCTCATGGTAGAATGCCCACCGATGAAAATCTTTGTTCCCGTGGGTGTGCAATTGTTTCGATGTGTAACTTTTGTTTGAAAAATGTTGAAACTTCGGATCATTTGTTTCTCCATTGTAATTTTGCGGCATCTCTTTGGAATTGGCTCGGCTTACAGTTGCAGCTCGTTTTTGACGTTTCTTTCGTACAGGCGCTGCTCAATTCTTTACCGCGGCCATGTTCTTCTCAAGTAAATTATATTTACTTGGAGGTTATTGTTCATTTGATTCATTCAATTTGGTGGGCTAGAAACAACCTCCGGTTTTCTTCGAATGGTGTTACTTTGCACGCGGTTCAAGTGCGGGTGCATTCTTTGATAGGCTTGAGTGGTGGCTTATCTACCGGTAAGTGTATTGTTGTAGATGCTAATCTTCCTTATTGGTTCAGGGTTCCCCATCATCGCAGGTTGATCAAAGAGGTTGTGTCGGTGTGTTGGAAGGCCCCTACGGCGCCTTGGGTGAAGGTAAACACGGATGGATCCGTTATAGATAAACATGGCACTTGTGGTGGTTTGTTTCGCGATCATTTAGGTACGTTCTTGGGAGCCTTTACCTGTAACTTAGGTAGGTGCTCTGTTTTTCGATGCGGAGGTGTCTGATTACATTCTTGCTTTGAAGTATGCGGCCCAAGATGGTTGGACAAACATTTGGTTGGAAAGTGACTCTTCCAGTGCGCTTCATGTTTTCAAAAATATATCGTTGGTGCATATTCTTCTTCGGAACCGGTGGCATAATGCCCGCACTCTTAATGTTCAGGTTATTTCCTCTCATATCTTCCGAGAAGGCAACACGTGTGCCGACAGATTAGCAAACTTGGGTCACTCAGTTGTTGGGGAAGTGTGGTTGTCAGCTTTACCGTCAGAGATTCAACATGATTTTTTGGCGGACCGGTGTGGTTTACCTCGGTTTAGATATTTGTAGGTGGTTGTTATATTGTTTCTTTTTTGTCTGTTTTTGTTTTTTATTTCTTTTTCTGAGGGTTTTGGCCTAGTCCCCCCTCTTGTATTTTTCCCCTTTTTATAATAAAATTTGAGATTGGCGGTACGGGATGGGAGTTCATCAGGGTGCCAACCTAGTTGGGATGTCGTTGCTTCTCCTTGATGTATGTCCTTTCTCCTGGTTTACCTAAAAAAAATATAATCTAAATTCTTTTTTTAATGACACCAACAACAATTTTTTTTATAGAAAAGGTTATGAAAAAGTAAGTATAAATATATTTATCTAGTTTGTTACATTTTTTTAATGATAAAGGAAAAATCCGGACATATATATATCCATATCATGTTTGTTACATTTTTTTACTATTTAAATTTATTATTATCTATTTGTTACATATGTTATTTGTATTGAAAATTGATGACATTTTTGAAAAAAGAAAAAGCCAATCAAAAAAGCTGAAAGGAGTTATTTTCTTTATATATAATATAGATATTTTTTATATTTATATATACATGTGTGTGTGTGTTATAATGTACTATTTAAAATTATTCTTGGTTAATGTTACGGATAAGAAAAACTTATAAAAACTGAAGAAAGAAAAAGAGTAATAAAAAGTAGATGAAATGATAGAAAAAGAAATATAAATGTTTTATAGATATTGTAAAATGATTTATAATTTACAACAAAATTATCTTTTTGTAAAGTGATTTGTAATTTAGACGGAGGAAATATGACATGGTGCATGTAATTTGGTGTCGATGTAGGTTTCTAGGAACCACCGAGAGTCGTCATAGTTTTGTAGAAGTTAGAAAACATATGTTTGGACAAACGCTGCAATACTAAATATGCAATTTCAAGGCAACTGCCGTGTTTTTTCGGAAGAAAGAAATTATATTGTTGGACACAATGACTTTTTTTAATTGTAAATATTAGTAATTATTTGTTAGATTAATATTTCTTTTTTGTTTGAGTTTAAACTCAAAATCTCAAACTTTTTAACTCAAATCAATTAAACTACCCAACCTCCAGCATCTACATTGTGATAACAAACACTCTAGTTCAGGGACGGATCTATTCATGTTGGTGTGGGGTTGGTGCCTGCATTAACATTTCAAACTTGTTCAACTATATATATATATATATATATATACACACACACCCCATGTAGTATGTAATTTAACACTTCATTATAGTAATTGTTATGCATTTTAATGTGTTGTTTTTCAAAAAAATGCAAAGTAATAATAATTGTCTAGTAGAACCAACCAATGATCAGCGAATTGTTTGTAATTTTTTAAACGTGTGAGGTGTTGATTAAATATTTATAGTCTCTATATACATTAAATTGCAAAAATAAACTGAAATGTGTCTTTTATGACTCATTTTGATCTTTAAATGTGTATCTTGTAGTTAATTTGGCCCTCAAATATATTTTTACTAGTTTGGACACCCGTGCCAAGCACGGGTTAGATTGTCGACTATTTACTTTTAGGCTAAAGTGCACTTTTAACCCCTTAAGTTTTAAAAAGTTGCGATTTTATCCCATTAAGTTCTAATACTAAACATTAATTAAATGGCAAATTCATTGTTTTTATATATAATATATTAATAACACATATTGTTATTGTGTTATTAATTAAATATTGTATATTAATA
>Ga0228710_1010279_pt1 | contig 12575 bp, 10 predicted proteins | sample MedpolnodulmetaG_FD_177995 | JGI IMG/M metagenome (GOLD analysis project Ga0228710, IMG submission 177995) | Root nodule microbial communities from Medicago polymorpha collected in Santa Monica, California, United States - pink nodules | ecosystem: Host-associated > Plants > Roots > Nodule...
ATTGTAACTCAGCAGGCTTTTTTATTTGTAAATCGGGCTAATTTCAAAGGCTTTTTTTTTTTTTGCATTTTTTTTATAATGTATTTTTTTTTTTTTTTTTAGTGGTTTTTTTTTTTTTTTTTTTTTTTTTAGTTTCGAACTTATGAATTTCTTTTAGTTCAGTTTTGGAATATGTCCAGATCGCAGTTGCAGTTAAGACAGTGGCAGTTAACTACCCTCAGGTCAAAGACCGGGACAATTAACTGCAGCTGGGGGTATTTTTGTATTTTAATGGTTCATGAGAGCAAATGCTTGTGTGAGAAAAGAAATTTTCATAGTAGTAAATGCAGATATCGGCCTAATAGTATAGATCATAATTACATGGTCCCTACCTGTATCTTACAAAAAAATCACCATAGTTGTGGTCCAATGATTAGTGGGAATAAGGAAAATAATGAACTAAAAAAATAAGTTAAGAAGTAAAAAATAGTAATTTTAGACACATGCTAACTAGTGCTCCTTAGTTGAGGACACAAAATAAAAATTTACATTGAAACGAGTATTCTTTTATACTTATAAAAGATTAACTACACATGTTTCAATTTTTTTTTTAATATATTTGTTTCCTTAACTAGTGCCCCATATTTTCTTTATTCTATTATGCACAAACTTGCATAGGTTAAGAAGTTAAAGTAGTAATATACTTATTTATAGATTATTTATAGATTATAGGCTAAATTACTCCGGAGGTCCTTTAAGTTTGAGGTTTGTAACATATTAGTCCTTTAAGTTATTTTCGTCATACATAAGTTCTTTACGTTTGAGGTTTGTAACAGATTGGTCCTTTAAGTTATTTTAGTCACAAATAAGTCCTTTAAGTTTGTAAATGTTTATGATTTAGTCCTACTATTAACCAAACAATGATGTGGTAGAAGGACTAAATTGAAAACGTTTACAAACTTAAAGGACTTATATGTGACCAAAATAACTTAAAGGGTCAATCTGTTACAAACCTCAAACTTAAAGGACTTATGTGTGATTAAAATAACTTAAATGATTAATCCGTTATAAACCTCAAACTTAAAGGACCTCTAGTGTAATTTAATCTAGATTATATATAAACTTTATATGCTAACGAGTACCTTCGAGCAAAATTCTTTGTTTGGATAACAAAAGAAAGTGAAAGAAAAGAAAGTGAGAGGAAAGATTGTTAAAAGAAAGTGAAGATGTTTTGAGTGTTGTTAGGTATGAGTGAAGGTTAAAAGAAAATGAAAAGAAAGAAATGTGTATACTCCCTTTTTCTCATAATAGTTGTCTTTTAACATTTTTTCTCTATTTCAAACTTAATTAATTATTGTATCTTAATTTTTTTACATTATTGTATCCTTATTTATTGAATTTCATTCAACTTAATTACTTCATTAACTACAATTAATAAGGATATTTTAGTAAATAATATTAATTTTATCATTGAAATCAACATAAATAATTATTTTCTTAAAAAATTGTGCATAAACTTTAAACGACTATTATTTTGAGACATACGAAGTATTTATTAAATGATATCTGACCCCAAAGTTTTTCAAACTTGCGATTTTGGCCCCCCAAGTTTGAAAATAGCAGTTTTGGTCCCCAAAGTTTCACCCCTTTTGCAAAACCATGACACCCCTTGATTTTGACTTAGTCAAATCTGATGTGGGTATTTTTTATATTAAACGTTGCCACTTGTGCGTACACGTGGAAATAAATTAAATTAAAATTTATGTTTATGTTTGTTACAAATTTACTAAATTCTAGCCAAATATATATGTTTATGTTTGTTACAAGTTTACTAAATTCTATTCTTAGGTATAAAATGTTCCTAGGAATATAAACATTTTCCCAAAGAAAATGGTGGAAATAAAGTTCACATGGAGATGAGAATAAATTCATATGTAGTTACCTATGATAATCTCTATTTCTATGGTTCTATCAATATTATAAAGTTAATCAAAGATATTTTTCTAAGGGTCTTGTTAAAGAGTGCATCCCAGGATACTCTTTAAGCATTCCTAATGAAGAAATTATTCTTTTAAAAAAAGTAAAAACTTCAATTTCCATTGCAATAAGTGCACAAACATTCATAAAATGTTACTACTTTGGATGCTTAAAGAGTACCCCGGAGGCACTCGTTAACATTTCCCTTTTTCTAAATACCTTGGAATAAAATTCTCATCTTTATATTCCAAAGAATATTATTATTAAGAATAAATTTGAAAAACTTGAAATAAACACACCCATAAAACCAAACAATATGTTTCAATATATTGAAAATTAAATTATTTAAATGTTAAAAATAATTTCTTAACTTAAAATCATTAAAATCTTTAGAGAGTGTCTGAAGATTGGTTAACAAAACCTTTAAATAAAAGCCCATATTGTTATTTTGCCGTCGGAAGAATATCCTAAAGCCAATTATTTGGATATCATCATTACTCCTGACAATAAGGGGCTTGTTCATTAGTGTAGGCCATAATTGCAAAATAGTACTCGCATTGTCCTTAAATATATACTCTTATACAAATGAGTTTTTTTTTTTAGAATACACGTTTTATGAAGGTGTCTTTTAACAAATTATTCTATGAGCATTTGTTAAAAGACGCCAACTAATATTTATGAAGGTGTCTTTCAGTAAAATTATAACTAAAAAGTGAAAATCACACCTTAAGGTGTGGGTTGCTAAAAGACACCTTCATCGGTGACTTCTAGCAAAACTTTATACAAATTATTAGATATGTTTATTATTTTTTTTCTTAAACATACCCTTAATTAATACTAATAACTTATTTTAAAATTTAAAAAGTCAAATTTAATACACATACAAACAAATTCACACACAAAATAAAAACATTAATTACACTAATTACTTTTTTTAAGAAATGCAAAAAATATATATAGAAGGAGAGAGTACTCAAGGCCGGCCCAACAAGTTTTGAGGCTTAAGGCGAGTTTTAAAATGTGGCCCTTTGAAGAAATTATATTTTAATAAAACTATTATTTTATTTAATTTTTTTAAAAACTTGTTTTTTGAAAGAAAAATTATTTATTAATTCAGCTTCTTATAGTAAAATTACATTTATATTGTGTAGAAGTTTATGATTCCTTTAATAGTCCCAGTAAAAAGATAAAAAGAAAATATATATTATGATATTCTTTTAAGTTCTCAATGAGTGAATAACAAGACAACAACTATTTGTAGAAAAAAAAGTTAATAGTGTTTTAAACCCTTGTAATATAGGTTATTTTTAGGTTTGCCACTGTAAAATGTTTGTTTTGGCTTTTGTCCTTGTAATTTTTTTTCTTTCTAGAATACCCCCTAATAGGCCATTCAAAAATCAAAATTTTTAAAAAAATTCTGAATGGAGTAAACCTGAAAATGACTTATATTACAGGGGGTAAAACACTATTAACCAAAAAAAAGACAACAACTAGATAATTAAAAACAACAACTTCAATAGTTATGCCTCTAAAAACAAAACTTCAACAATTATGCCAAATCTTATGCAAAAGTTTTTTTCATCGAAGTATTTTGTTTGCATGCAAATTGCAAAACAATAGCTAATTAATAAATAAATAAAAAAATGGGAATGCAAAACACACATGCACCATGGACTGTGGTAACAACTGCACTCTAAGAATGCAAAATCGAGAATGCACTTTAATGCCAAGAACAGACTACAAAGGTGGTCACCATATGATACATACTTTAAGAATGCAAAATCGAGAATGCACTTTAATGCCATTAACAGACTACAAAGGTGGTCACCATATGATACATAAATACTAGCCAAAAATTTGAGGCTTTAGGCAACTGCCTAGTTGGCCGACCTCTTGGAGCGGGCCTGAGAGTATTAACGGAGCCATGTGCAAACTTTAACCAACTTCAATCAATACCATGCAATACTTTGTTTGAGCACACATTAATGACAGATCAAGTTCTCATTGGTTCACACTCTCTCCGTTTTAAATTATATGTCGCTTTTGAGAAAAAAAAATCCTAAATTATACTCACTCCGTCCCAAATTATAAGCAAAAAAGACCAACTTTTATCATATTTAATTATGTTTTTTCAAAAAATTATCTTTTCCAAAGGAAAATTAAATGCAAAGCGCATTCAATTTGCTCTCTTTTTCATTTTCTTTATAATCAACTACCAATGAAAATTGTTTTTACATCTTCTTATAAAATTTATTTCAAAGATAACACAAAAAACTATGTTACAAACTACTATGTTTTAGTTTTTTTAATAAGTGTAATTTTATGTTTTTTTCCTTGGGTCGGAGGGAGTATGTCAGTTTACAATACCAATAAAACATTAATGTTGTTTTTTCTATTTTATTCTTAGTTATGTATTACTTTATTTTCTTTCAATTCTTTCTTTTATTTTTCTCATATCATTTATTGAATACAGTTTTATAAAACAACTCATAATATCTGTTTCCCACATAAAATTAATTATATTTCTTAATACGCGTAAAATCTCAAAAACGTGATGTAAATTAGACGGATGGTGCAGTAAAGATGAATTAAAATACGTACAAACTTAGCAGCATGGTAGAGATGAATCATAAAGATTATGGGCAAATTGTGATTATTGTTACATCCCACAGACAGACAACTTTAACCAACTTTGGACAAACCATTTATTATTTTATCCCCACAGGCAGGCAACAAGGAGTTGTTCACATTATTTCTCGAGCGCACTTATCTCGTGGGATTATCGATAAAATTTGTGATTATGGCCCACGTGACGCGGTGACGGAACAAGAATTCACCATAGAAATTATAGCTATATGCGTCCCAGTTGTTGGAATAATAAAGTTGTCTTAAATATATGTGATTATTATTATTTTTTTGGTTAAGTAGTCTAGTGGCTATAACTCACACATATTAAATGTGAAGAAGTGGGGTGTCAGGGGTTCGAACCTCTGACCCTACATAAATTATGCAATATCCTTACCAACTGAGTTAAGCTCACGGGAACAAATGTGTGTGATTATTACTAAATTATCTTAGTTAAGGATACAATAATATTAGTTTTTCATGTACAAGGACAATTTGGTAATCTTAATAAGAGCTATATCAGGAAAGAGAGTAATAAATGCATTTAAGAATTTGTTTAAAATTTTATATTTAAAGTCAAGACTTAGTATATGAATAGTTTAAAAACATCTCGGGTATTTAAAAAAACTTGTTAGAGTAATAAATTTGTCTGAAAAATATGTAGCATTTACTAAATTGCCCTTTATGTTTAAATGTATTAAATGTTGAAAGAAATTGTGAAACTGCCACCGTGTCACTTGTTAAGACGAGTGCTAGTGTGAACCGACTTAAGCATGATTCTAAAAAGTGTTTTTTGTACTAGTGGGGTGTGTTTTTTATTTGAGAACCTCTGGCATTTATCACACTTTTTCACAAACTCGACGCTTTCTTAGAGCATTGTAGGCCAATAATATCCTGCTCTGAGAAGTTTTGCTGCTAAAACTCGCCCTCCAATGTGGCTTCCGCGTCCGCCTTCATGTACTTCTAACAAAACTAAACATGTTTCCTCTTCACCTAAACATCGAGGCATTGGAGTGGCTCTTCCCATCTTGTATAGTTTGCCTGACACAACAGTGAATTTGGATGCTCTTCTTCAAATTAGCTTATCCTCTTCATCATTTTTTGGGGACTTTATCCTCTTCATCGTTTTTTGGAGAGAATGTCCCCGTTAGGAATTTCAAAATGGGGGTCATCCAACCCTCTTTTTCTTAGTAATAGAATTTAATTCGGCGATTTCTGTGCTGGTGTTTACACTGATTTTTGGTAAACAACCGTTAGTTTGAGATTAATTACTTGCAAGATCAACTAGTAAATCTTAGAGACATATTGTGTTTTTTGTCTTGTAGAAATTTATGATTGTTCTTCAAAACATATAAAAGATATGAAGATAACTGTCGAATCTGACTTAGTCAAAATTCGTCGAAGTTATTTCCAGAACAAAAATAAAAGAGATTGCTTGAAATAAACAAGTAAATTGCGAAAAAAAATACTTAAGAAAACAAACTTAAATTGCATTAATCGAATGTAAATTGGTACACATGTTCATACATTGCAACTTGTGACTCGTTTCTCTCTTGAATGCGGATAGTTTTAGTGTAAGTATTTTGTATGATTGAATTGTGACCACTTCCTCTTGCGAGAAACTACTATTTATACTAATAGAAAATAACTACCTACATAAGGTTTAAAACTATAACTACTAGAAATCGACAACAGATATCCATTCGATTCGAATTTCGAATATGTGCTCCTTGGAAATATCTGTTGCTTGACCTTATCCGAAACTAACTACTCTTCGATACCTCCTGCTTGTCGAACTGAAATACGTGCCTCGAGCATTTCCAGCAAGTCCAACTTCGATTAAATACATAAGAATAGGAGAGCACTATTTATTTCTTCAATCATAAGGTCAACCTTGGTTTGACTGCATTTAAGATAGCTCTTTTAAAAATATAGGCTAACAAATTTCCCCCCAGAAACGTCATTTTCGACTCAACCTTTCGATAGGGAGAAAAAGATGTTTTTGGCCCCTCTAAGCATAAATCGTTCTGATCGAGACGACGTCATCATCTGAAGAAGCAGTTCAAAGAACCCTTTATGGTGTCCCCACCCTAGTTAGTGGGCCACGTTCCAGATATTGGGAACTACCATTTTATTTATTTAAAAAACTGTCAACGTAAGATGTTGACATTTGTCAAAATCAAAAGGCTATAAAAACAAGGGTTTTACCTTTCCCTTTCACCTTTTTATCTTTGCCAAAACTTTCATTGTTTCTTCTTTGTTATCGCAGAAAAAACCTCCATTGCCGAACTTCAAAAAATTTCAGCTTTTACCTAGAAATTTCTCACTACCCCTTTGTCTCAATTGTTCGTCTGATCATGACGAATCCAGAAGGATCCTCTTCTCAACTCCCAACTCGCGACGAGCCTATCAATTTCTCAAGAGAAATTCCCGTTGGTAGCCTTCAGTTCATGGAGGAACCGGATGTTATGGAAGCTGAAGAAAAGATCTGGAAATCCCAGGTAATTATTTCGTGCCCTAATTCACCACATGCATTCTTAGGAGCTCTTCTAGATAATAAAGAGAACAAAGAAAATCTTAGCGCCATTTTTCCTAGTTCCAAAAAACAACCCCCTTTAATTTTCACCAAAGGTCCTTACGTCCCTAGTTTCCTGAAATCTAAATTTAGGACAAAACCTAAACACGAGAACAATGAGGAATATATTTCTTTGCTAGACAAAGTAGAAAGAAAAAAGGGTCAATTCTGGAAAGATATAGGTATCTTTAACCTTATCCAACTATCTAGGCAAGGACCCAAATATCACAATGAGATGATAACTGATGCCCTACATTTCTGGAATCCCTCGAACATCAGTCTCCACTTGAAATGTGGCATGCTTACCCCCACCTTACTAGATGTTGCTGGCCTTACTGGTTTAAAACCTACTGGCCAATCTTTCAATCCAGATAGTCATGACTCAGAAATCTCTTTCGATTTCACCAGACTTGCTAATGGTAATTTTATAAAAGACCAGCGCGTTACTACAAGTGCTGAGGTCTCTGATAAAGAGCACATTGCCTTCATAATCTATTGGTTATCTATGTATATCTTTTGTTCAAGATCCATACAAGTCCCTAAAGGATTCAAAATCTTAGCTATTCAAATGCATGAGGGGAGAGATATTTGCCTAAGCAAACTCACTTTAGGATCCCTGTATGAGAACTTAAATCAAGCAGTGACTAGCATCAAAGAGTACCAATCAGGAAGTAGTTTGATTATTCGTGGTCCAATTTGGTTATTTCAACTGTGGCTCTTAGCCAGTTTTAGAACAAAACTGGCAGTTTTCCTTCCCCTTAATTTTACGAAGGCATACGAAGACAGATCCACTGAAGGAATAGGCTTGGCTATGCTTCGATATGGCAACAGAAACTCACAAGAGTTGTTTTCTATTACTTATGAAGCCCTCTTAGGGTGTGAGGTTTTTACCCCTTCTTTGACCCCACTTACAACTAGAGTTCGAGGACCAGCCTAGTTCAGAAAAGAATTCCCAGCAACTTCAATTGAGGACGAGGCAGAGATAAATGGCATATGGAAAGCTTACCTGACTCCTACATTCCTGTCTAGCAGGACAACGACCAGTGGTCCTTATGGGGTATATGGCTACCAGCCAAATCAGGTTGCCAGGCAGTTTGGTTTGGTCCAACCATAACCTAGTTCTTTGTACAAATTCTTAAATGATCTGAGGCAGCCATTGATAGAACATGTGTGGAGATCAATCCTACGTAAAACTCAAGATCGAAACCTTATTTTCGAGCCTACTCCTTTTGCATTATCATATGCATGTACTGAAGCATTCTTTCGATGGTGGCAAGACTATTATAGACGTCAAGCCAATCGAGCGAATCCCGATACTATGCTTCCTTAACTGATATCTGCTTTTGATATTGTGCAAAACAAATCGAAGAAAAAGAAAGGTACGCATATTCGAGAAATTTAGGCTTTCCAAAAAAAAATTCAGACTGTATATGACCCTTTGCATCTTAAAAGAACAGTTTACTAAGCCGCCCAAACTTTAGAGACAATTATTTTTATAAAATTCCCACAATGAAATTTCCACCTTTTACTCCCAGTAAATACCTCTTTGCAATACATTTTAAAATGAAATTTCCATCACTACCAACCAGCAAGTTGGCTCTGGCTTTTAGGTCACCATATCCAAAATGGTTACCTTGTGGTTCCTTAATGGGAATGAGTCAAAAATTAAAAACAAAAGAAAAGGATAAAGTGACTGCAACCAAATGTTACCTATACACATTTAGAGGTCATCTTCATCTAAACCTACCTCTCATTCGAATCATTTCTTCAATAGGAATAGGTAAGAAGTCTTTCAAATTTTAGAAACAAATGGACAGTGTTTATAGGAAAATACCAATTATCTGTTCATTTATATGCTTGTAGTTGTTCCCTTAACATCAGGAGATAAAAGAAAGGATGATGATGCAAGCGCGCAGGCTCGATCGAAATCCAAGTCGGAGAAACCATCCAAGAAACGAAAATCTTCCAAGTCAGAGAAAAAGAGGGTCACATCTTCCCCCGAGCCTTCTCCAAAAAAGACCAAAAATTCCACAACTGAGGAGAATGTATGTTTCTTTCCTTCGATTTATCTTTAAATGTTTTACTCATATGACCACGTCTTAATTTAATTCATTGCATCTTGATGCTCCGTCTGAAGCCGTCTAGATTATTAATGCCTCTGAGGCACCGAAAAACAAAGAGCGTCGAAGGAAAAGGAAACAAGAGGTACTGGAAATGACTGTCGAAGCGGCGCCCACTGAAGAATCCCCGGACAAATCAATCTCCAAAAGGAAAAAACAAAGTCACAAAGACTCGAAACCGAACAGCACCCACTCTTGCGTTGGTGACAATGTCTCAAAGGTAATTGTCGAACCGAACTTTAGTTCGATGAATCTAGACTTATTTATTCTCTTTTCAAGAATACTTCTTAATACCCAAACAATTTCCTTACCAGAGTATTGAGCACAACAATGTTGATACATCCCAACAGGCGCAACTTCCAACCACTGACCTTTTAGCAGCATCACCTATCGTTGAGGAAGACGCTGGCGTCGAGAGTAGTCCTCCTCCACTGAATCTCGAGGTGACTTTTCCCAATCAACATCCAAAATCACATGCTGAAGGTACAGAGAACGATAAATCGAAAGGAAACGATGATCGAATCGACGCAGGGGATTCAAGTCTTGATCCTTACACAGACTAACAACTTGTGGTAAGAAAATACAACATCAGTTTGGAAAACACATCAAATCTCGGTGATAATTCATCGAAAGATGCCACACCCATGGTTATGATCCAGACAGACAATGTGGCTTTGATTCAAGAAGAACTTGCTCAACTTGAGAAGGACAATCCTTTGGAAGCCATTGACTTTTTGGTGAAAGGGATGTCCTTTTCTCCAAAAGCAACGGAAAGTCGTCAGACATTTCTAGTGGTGGGATTTTTAAACTGTTAGGTACCGCCACTTGACCATCAGCAACTAAGAGATCAAAAATCTCATCGCATTTGGTTACATCGAACATGTAAGTTTTGGCAGTGTATCTATCATTTTGTGTTTCGGCAGGATTTTTCCCATCGGATGGCCTTAATACTTTACATGTATAAGGAGGGCTTGGTTTTAATTTAGCCAGTTCTAGCTTTCTCAACCTTTAGTCTTTCGACCTGTCGAACTCTCTCGGCCAGTTGGGCCATGTCGCTCAAGTATTAAGTGTCTAATTTCTTCCTAATGGAAAAATCCAAGCCACCAGCGGCCATTTCGACTACCTCACGTTCAGGCACTTGAGTAAAACATCTTGCCTTTAACAATCTGAATCTATTCAAATAATCTTTGACAGATTCAGTTGTTGTCTTCTCACACTTGCTAACTCCTTTAGACTTATCCTAGACTGGGCCATGTAAAATTGTTCATGGAATAACCCCTCTAATTGAGTCCAATGTTGAATGGAATGCAGTGCAAGTGTGGTAAACCACGTAAAGGCATTCTTTGTTAGAGAATTTGGAAAAAAACTTTAATCTCAAATTCTCATTGTTTGCAATATCTCACGCTTCCCTTAAATAATGTGATATGTGTTTGACAGTAGATTCGCTGGTGTCACCAGCAAAAGTTGTGAACTTAGGAATCTTATAACCCCTAGGAAGTTCAGTTTGTAGAACATATTCTGATAAAGGAGATACAAAGTTTGGTCTATGTAAACCTATGTTTAAACCATTTTGAGCCATGATATTTTCAACTAAAGTGGCTATATTGTTTTGTGCTCCGAAATTTTGTTGTTGGACATTTCTAACAACTTCGTCTGCATCATGATTTCTACCAACCAAAATTACCTCTGGCTTTGCTTGTACCATTGGTTCGACTGGTTGAGGTTGAGGCACGAGTTGTTGTATTTGAACAATAGGTTCGACAATTTGCACAGGTCGAGTAATTTGGGCTTGAGGAATATTTTGTACTTGAGGGATCTGTTAATAGACATTTTTTGGAGGGGTGAAGGAATCTAATATTCTCCCGATCTGAGTGGCTAATTCTTGGTAATCCTGATTCGTGGTTTGAATCAAAGGGTTAAACACCATACCAATTTATTTTGTCAACAAATTAACCATCTCATGATTGCTCTCATCCATTTCTTGCCTAAACAACATCATAGACTCTGTAGTTAAGGTTGGTTGAGCGCTTATGCCAAAAACACTAGAACTTGAATGACTATGTGTATTAAGCGGTATAAGTGGATTTGCATGTTCTGTAAATGCAGGAATATTATGCTAATTTTCCATCATTGAAGTTGGCATACCGTATGGTTGATCCCTAGAAGAGTTATGTGTATTTATGACCATATCATCAAATCTAGTCCTCACTTGAGGGTCAAGAGAAGTAGGGACACTTGTAAACACGGGTACACCAACAGTAAATGGTGGTACGAAGGTCCCAATTTCTGGTTGTGTCATTTGGGTTGTTACATTTGTAGTGGGTGTGGGAGCGGTTACTTCCATTTCCGTCGAAACCAGTATGGCCATGGTTGACCCCAAGGCCATTGCAGGGGTGGATGTTTGTGTAATTTGTGATTGTGAAGAGGATTGCAATGATTGCGATGACATAGAAGCACCAATATTGGCAGATTTAGTCATTTTATTCAAAGCATAACCACTTCGTAAATGCTTGCACAAAGATGCAGGTTTTCCTTAGGAAAAGTTTCACTGAAAATAGTTGCTAATCTTCAGAAAGACCGTTTCCACAAGAAAGGTTTTTTAAAAAATGTTCTTTCTTGGAAAAAGTTTTTGAATTTTTTTTAGAAGATTATGGTAATTTCTCCTAAAGGTTTTCAAAAAGGTTTTTGAAAACTATAATGGAAATTTCTTTCCAAAGTTTTTGAAAAAGATTACAATGGAAATTTCTTTCCAAGGTTTTAAAAAACTACAATGGAGGTTACTTTCCAAGGTTTCGAAACAATTTTTGAAAAAGATGCACAAACAGGGTCCCACCGGGCGTGCAAATTTGTTTACCGGTGTTTTTGGTATACAAATACCGATTGGTTTTGATTATAACAAGCAGGACCAAACTAGAGATCCTAAGACATGTTGTGCATTCTGTTGTGCGTTCGTCGAGTTCGTAGGTTTCTTAACGAACGGGACGAGACCGTGTGGCTTCTTTCGACAGGTTTTAAACCATTAAGTTTAAATTGCAGAAACTTAAAGAAAAGAAAATGTGCAAATGCAAGTGCAATAAAAATAAAGGTGGTTTGAAAAATCCTTTACATAAATTCTTTATGATTCTTTTCTCTTGCGCTGGTACATGGAGTGTTCTTAGAATTCTGTATAGGCGATTTGCGACCCATTTTCCCTATGGAAAACTATTATTTATACATAGGAAATAAGTAGAAAGAAACTAATCCCACGATCAGCACTCCTTCCTGAAGATGAGAAAAACCACAAGAAGGGGGGGGGGGGG
>Ga0228710_1010280_pt1 | contig 12574 bp, 6 predicted proteins | sample MedpolnodulmetaG_FD_177995 | JGI IMG/M metagenome (GOLD analysis project Ga0228710, IMG submission 177995) | Root nodule microbial communities from Medicago polymorpha collected in Santa Monica, California, United States - pink nodules | ecosystem: Host-associated > Plants > Roots > Nodule...
TATATATATATGAGTATAAACATAAAATCAAAATTACTTGTTTAAATTTAAATGGGATCCACTCATTCCACTATAATGGAAACATAAGAGAGAAGTGTGTGTGGAATTGGCTTGTGAATTGAGAAACAAGGAAAGCAATTATCAATGACCAATATCGTTCTAATTGATTCATGTCAAATAAAAACAAAAATATCGACATGGTTTATTGTTTTGATGACAAATTTCACTCTATCTTTTCTTCTTATAGAATGTCTCTAATTGTTAGTAAAAAATATTAAATAAAGTTTAGGTGAGATGCCTTTAAATCATAAGTTTAAGGGTAGTGTTAATTTGTGCTCTTGGAGCACATGTTAAGAAACTCAAAAGAAGAAATACTTTTTAAAATTTTGTGCATTCAATTCATTAAAAAGTTAAAGATTAAATGTAATGCGCACATTTCAATAAACTATTTCTATATTTTATTTTTTAACTTATATTTTAAGGGCACAAGTTAACATTTTCTTAAGTTTAATCATCTATAATTTAATGAAAACAATTACAATTTACAACAAAATTATCATGTGGCCTTTTGTTTATTGAATATTTCTAATTCATAAAGACTCGTTATCATACATCTATAACTTGTAACCAAAAAAAATAAAAATACATCTATAACTAGGGGAAACATAGATCGGATGATAAGTAATTTGGTAAAAAAACTAATTATTAAAAGTAAGTTTTGTGTTGTTCAAAATGAATAAAGAAATGTAACCAATGAGTTGTTTTCTACTTCCAATAGGTTTACATTGATGGGAAAGAAAACATACTAGTGGAGTAGTGAACAAAGGTTGACATAGAATTCATTATATTAAATTAAATGGGAGACATTATGTAATGATTTTTTTTTAGGTTGGGTGTGATTTAGAACATTACATTACATGACATTGTATTGATCTTACGATATTTGAATGCAATGTATTTTTTAAAGCAGTTTCTTGAAAGCTTCAAATAATTATTGTCCAAGTTAGTTATATTTGAAGTATTTTGTAAGGGCATGTGGATGTTATTGAGAAAGCTAGTATTTGAAGAGTGAGAGATGTCATATAATCTCATACATCACGATATTCAATGGTCAAGAGATTCTTTGGTTGTCAAAATAATAGCTTATGTTGGGTTAATGTCAAAAAAATAGTATAAAATAATTAAAGATGATGTATAGTGCAAGGCCATCAAGGCTTTAAACCTTATGCCCAATTAAAGTAGTACCTTTTTTATGTAATAATTTTTTTTTTTAAAACCGAGTACCCTTCGCGCGTGTAACTTGTAAGACTAACTCATCGAGCCTTATGAGATTCAAATGGATGGAAAATTTTTCATAAGAGTTTTAACATTGCTGCATACACACGCACTAAATAAAATTGATGAATTGTATATGGGATCAGCAGCATTACCAAATTACTTGAACGAATTAATCATTTAGTCATCTTATTATAAAGAGAAATGCTGGAGTTTTTTTTATTATATAACTTTAATGAATCATTTTTTAACTTTTATTTTTGGAGGAAATAATTTTGTTACTTAAAAAAACTGGAAGATTGCCATAATTTTTTTGAAAATCTCTTCAAAATTGTAGTCTTAAGCCCCAGATTTCCATTACACGCACGTACCTGGCTAAAAATGATCTACTGGATCTAAGGTTTATTGTGGTTGACATTTTTTATGGATTGGTTGTTAGCATAAGTCACAATAAACCTTACGAGAACGTTGACTCCTTTTTTTGTCACAATCAAGTTGGTCAATACACACAAGATATATATATTTAATCTTATATTAATTATTCACGGGGCAGCCTTACGAGAACGTTGATTTTTCATACATGTGAGGCCATGATGGGAGTGAGAACGGCTATTGTCGAAGGAGATAGGTTGAGCTCATAATGAATAGTGGATAAATTTATTGAAAAATTGAATAGCGGAGAAATTTATTGAAAAATTGAATAGTGAATTGAAAAGAGTGTTGAAAATAGAACCTTCATCCTTTTTTGTTTTTCATTTTAAAAATGTAGTAGTTGTAATATGTACACAAGAAAAAAACAATGGTGGATTTTGGAAATCAATCCACACTGGCATAAGGCGAGTAATGAAAGGAAATTATATAGGATTTTTAGTCTATTTTTAAAATCATTTTAGAGTTAAAGCAGGTAACTTTGAATGTATTTTAATTGAGTTTCCTAAATGATTCGATAAAAATGCATGTAAGGACAAAATCAAGAAAGTAATATGGAAGCCATGAAAATCCACCTAAACCAGATAATTGTGTGATTGTGCTATGCTTTTTAGAAGTATATCCTTAGTGATTCTTGGGGCATAGCCCTTATAGATGTTTTGGTGAGAAGAAATGGAGCATGGGCTGAAGAAGATAGTTGTAATCAACCTTTTCCTTACTCGTGACGTGTACTATGAGTTGAGCATCACATAATCAAAAAGAAATTATCATATTCATCTTCTACTTATCCTGCAATCGAGACTACGAGCTCCGCATCACGAGTTATGAATGAAAGGCGTAGTGATTGTTCTCCGTTTAACTCGCGTTGTGAGTTGGGCACCCCGAGTCGTGGCCCAAATAATCCTATTTTTTTGGGAAACACTCGCCTATAAATATTAGGAACCTAGGTTAGTGGAAAAACAACTTTCAACTAGCAGGTGACGGCAGAAATGCAATTTTGGCAGCTTAGGAGTGACCGAAGCCATTCGAGAGTCAAAGAATCATCAATCGGTGATCCTTTATTAATTGTGTTCTATGAAGCTCCAATACTTCAAAATGGATGACGTACGGTATCCCCTGCGTATCCTGTACCGATACTTCCCGATAAGTATCAGGAGAGTATCTGAAGATTAAATTTTATTTTTAAAAAAAAAATAATTATCCGATACTTCCTGATACGTATCAGGAGAGTATCCCATAATTATCCTACACCGATACCTGCCCCGATATTTCCCAATTAATGTTAACTAAAATAACTTAACTCTTAGTACTAATGTGTTCTTTTTTGGATATAGTGCTTCTTTTTTGGATCGATATAATATAACACTAACAATGTTCCTTTTGGATAGTATAGAACTGATGTGCTCTTTTTGGGATATATTGTGTATGTAATTGACTAATCGTCACTCTCTTAATCGTCAATATTATTTATATTTATGTTGATGTGCTACGAGCCTATGACTGATTTCTTTTGTTTGTTAATATATTTGCATATTAAAAAAAATGGTTATAATTATATTGTACATTTAATTATATAATTTTTTTATTATCGCATCTTGATTTTTGAAATTTTTTCGTATCGGTGCAGTATTGTATCTCGTATCCAGGCTTCATAGCTTGTGTTTTGTTATTCATATTCATTATTGTATGTTTAGAAATCATGAGTAGATAATTCTCTCTAGGTTAGGCCATGAAAGTTGAACTTCTTGGTAATTGTTTGATCATGTAACTTTAAGTTATCATTTGCAAACAATTTATTACTTTGGTATTTTATTCGTTTCTATTTATCCTTAATGATTTTTATACATTTATGATTGTTCATAAATCGATTTATGTCTCAATAATTACTAACTCTAACTTTAGAGCTTGACATAATTTAACCATTCAATCTTTATTAGCTTTAGACATATTCTAATAACGATTTGTGTACTTAATTTAGTGTTCTTAAAACTTAAAATGATTATGGAATCACCTAAGATATTAGGAATGATTATTAGTGACCAAGCCACTGGCTACGAACTAATACACTTGCTATTTATTTCATCAACGAGTAATGTGAGGATGAAGATGTGTCAATGACTAGGAAAGTCGGTGACGGGAATAAGACACATGCATAGATGAGATAGATGCATGAGGTACAATTTTAACATTTAAGGAAAAAAATAAAATACATGAATGGTTCTTTTAAATCTAATGGATATTAATTGTCCCTTTTATCCCTTATAACAACATTCTTCACTCATGTGTCCCCGTGATCATAGCTAAGTTGGTATGCATGTTGTAATGTGCAAAGACTGAAGTTTAAATCCTGAATCCCTACTTACTATTCTTAAAGAGTGAATTTCTTGTCACTAGACTATTTGACCAAAAAACACATTACTTTCATTTGAAGCACCCCTCTCATACACATGGTTAAAATATGTTTATCCCATATAATATTAGCAAATTCTAGTTTACAATCTGTAAATTTTATTTTTCAGATTCTAACCCTATGACATGAAAATTCTTTAGAAATGAACCATTATGCCATATCTGACTCACATAAAATGTTGACGTGACATTATTACTGTGTAAATAATTATCTTTTTTAATTTTTTTCCTTTTCCACATGTATTACCATTTGACATGTCATTATATATTTAAAAAATAGAAAAAACATAAAAAAGAAAAACGACGATCTAAATCAATTGTCACGTTTTACAAATTATTTTGTGAAGTTTTTAATTCAAATCTTACACTCTGTGAATTAAGAAAAAATGTATGAACATTCAATTCAATGGTAATATCATTCACAACACTACAATTCCTAAGGTAGAAAAAACTAAACATACAAGACTATACAAACAAAACTCTAAGCTGGTTTTAATATAAAACTAGAGTTCGTAAACTAGACTATCCAAAACCGAGATGTAGTGATTGTGTGCAATCACATAGTCGTGACTACATCTAATCTTGATGTAACAATCATAGCTTATTACCCCTACCGTCCTTAATATAAGAAGAAAACCCAAAGAATATCAAAACTAAGACAATCATTAATTGTTGTAACTTTTTAAATTCTTTTACAAATATTCTATCATAAAAAAGCCTACTACGTAAGTTGTGACTTTTTTTTATAAAAAAATAGAATCAATTTATTTTTGAAAAATTTCTTATATTAATAACTAGAGGGAGTAATTTTCTTTAACAATAAATGTTAGTTGTTACTCCGATGCGCAAGAGGTTATCCGATAACAACATGAAAACAAAAGACATGGAGTTAAATATGTATATAAAAAGATAAAAATATAATTCATGTGTGCACAAAAATAATCCCGACGAATGCCTTTTACCCTTTTGTGACTTCAGTTGGACATTTTTATTACTAAAACTAAAGTATAATAGAATACTTTTATGACAAGAACATAATATATAAATTGATGACCTCAACACAAAATATTATCAGGTGTTTTCCTATAAATAGTTGTTTCGCTCTTTCCATTGTGTCAATCAAAATTCGATCAAAATATGGGCTCTAAATATTCACTAGTATTACTTTTACTTGGAATGATAATGCTTAGCACTGTGGTTGGTGAAAGGAATAGTAATAATTTTGGACATTCTCCTATGTTAGATCCAGAAGACGATTGGCCAGAAATTTTTCATCAACCACTACCATCCAACTATAAAATACCTAAAGAGGAGTCATCTGATTACGAGACAAACTTGTCAGATGAAGCCATCAACCACACCGTTTGAGCGAGTCCACATTGCAAAAATTCCTTACCATTACAAGTGATCGAAGTGGCAAAAGTGGGTCTAGTAAAATAATAAAAACAATTGTTTGTCATATGAAGTTTTCTTTTCTTTATTTTTCCCATTCACCTTTAAGAACAATTGTCTAGTAAAATAACAAGAACAATTTGCCCCTTTATTTGATTAAAGACTCTATGAAGATGTATATGTATAATAATTACCTCCCATTTCTGCATAAATAATATCAACTACCAATGGTTTTATTTACGATTACAATAATAATGCCAATTTGGATTGATATATATACTCCATCTATCTCAATTTAATTGTCACTTTTACACTTTTTTTGTTTAAATAATTTTTTTTAGAGATCTATCTCAAAATAATTGTCACTTTATAATATCAATGTAGTATATATTATTTTTCCACTGATAAATCTTTATTTGTTGAATTTCACCAAATTTAACTACTACAACTAATAAAAGTGTTTTTCCCTCAAAAATAATAATTAATAAAAGTGTTTTCATATATGATACTAATTTTATCATTGAAATCATTCAAATTAATCACTTTCTTATGAACCGCGTAACCCCAAAAAACGACAATTAAAATGAGATAAATTGTAAAAAATAAAATTTATTGATTAAACTTATCTGACATTTTAACTTTAAAATTTATTGAATCATCACGAGTTAAGATAAGGCTGGATCAGCTCATTGACCTGGAATATTTGTATTTTTAAATTCATCTTTTTGTCATGATGGAGTGCTAAATGGTATGGTGTAGTTTCAGAGAAGACTATGCTAAAAATAGTAATGAGAACAACTATGTTCAAACTAGATTATTTTGTGATTGTGTTATGCTTTTTATAAATTTATCATAATTGATTCTCAGGGCATAGTTGTTATAAACGTTTTGGTGAGAAGAAATAGAATAAAACAGAAGGTTCAACCACGACCAAACTCACAAAGCGCACTACGAGACGTGCATCGCAATATCCGGAGGAATTGACCTATGTTCAGTCTCGTATCAACTCATGTCACACACTATGATCAGCACATCGTGAGGTCATAAGGAATTATAAGGTGTTTTCTCTTACGCAACTTGCATCACAACATAAAGACCCCACATTGAAGGCTAACTATTCTGAAAAAGTAGGAAAACACTCATATAAATAGTGAATGAAGGTGAGAAAAATAAAAGAATAGGAGGATTTGAATTTTGTTGGTCTCTTTTTGTTTAGGAACTCTTTCGAAAGATAAAACAGATGCTGAATATAAAGAGATAAAGGAATAGAGATGACACACTATGTTTATCCCGATTCACCCCACAATTAAGGATTACGTCCAGTCCCCCTGCACTTTCAAGAGATTTTTTCAGTATAATTAAATCTTAATTACAACAACAACATTATGACAACCTAGTCATAGATTTTCTTGCCTTAACCTAGAGGACTTCCTGATCTCAATCCAAAGATTTAAAACAAGATATTACAATAGTTGCGTTTACACAAACTTTAGGAGTAGTAAACCTATGTAAGCACAATAAACTTAAAAGTGTATCTAATGAATTTCTATGACTGTTTCTAGACAAGCTATACAATATGAACATAATATGAAGAAAGTATGTATATAGTATATTCTTAGGTATGTATGTATATCTACATGTAAGTGTGTACGTGTGAAACCTTCTTTAGTCATAGCTTGTTCCTTTATAAAGAGATGAAGCTTGATGACTGTTGCCGATGAATTAACCGTGTCTTTGAATGTCTTATTGAATGTTGAGATATTTTGATTAAATATATTCGGTGAATCAACATTTCATTTCCATCAATGATGCTCTTAATAATTTTTTCTCAATTGCATTAGTCAGAACAATGTTTTCTTTCTTAGCGAAGAGTCATTGCATGCATCAACGACGTATCCTTAAGTCATCTTGTTAGTGCAAGGATCTGAGTCCAGAGGCTTGAAGCACATAGCATTTACTCCTATAAAATTTGAGCTTGATATTGATATAAAGTCTTGTTTTTATCTACAACAAAGAGATTCACTTCAATGTCTAGAGAGTTGACTAGTAGTCCATATTGTTGACTTGGTCCAGAGGCAGAACTTCATAACACGCCCCAATCAAACTCTCTGCCTATCCTTTAATAAGCCATATAAAGGCTTAAAATACGACTTAAGATCGCCTACACCTCACTCTCGCTCAGTAAACTAGAATCACTCCACTAATCAAGACTTACATCGCTCATACGTAAGTGAATCCTACCTAATCTACATTCTCTAAAGTATCCTTTGAAGGTGAGAAAAACACAAGAAGGGGGGGTTGAATTGTGTTAGCTTTTTCTATGTTTCTCCTACTGATGTCACAGTTCAGAAACAGATAACAATCAACTTTTGAAGTAGTGATCAGAAACTAAATGTGCAGCGGATAAAAACAGAGTAAGAGAGAGAGAAGAAAGACACAAAGCAATTATACAGGTTCCTTCCATAAACCGGAAGTAGTCCTGTCCCCCTTGCACTTCCAAGGAGAGTTCACTAAAATGTAATCTCAAATTACAAGTACTCAAGCACACAAGCAAGAGATTTCCTATGCTCAAGCACACAAGCAAGAGACTTTCCTATGCTCTTGTACAACTACAAGAGACTTACAAATGCTCAAGCACACGAGCAAGAGACTTACAATCAAACAAACTTACAGAGAAATATGTTTGAGTTTGAACACTTGATATACAATCAGTGGTGTTCACAATACAAAACAGAAACAGACTCTTAAGACTCTTAATACTATATAATTTCTAAAATGTGAGCTTTGCTAAGAAATTCTAAGTAACAAGAAAACAGAACAATAACAGAGTATGAACTGTGAATTTTTGAGAGTCTAGCTTTTTGTGTCTGTATACGTTGTAGATTCTTGTATTGCTTGTATATCAGTTGTAATGTGTTGTGTTCTATTCAACTGGTAGGTCTTCATTCCTTTATATAGAGGTGCGAAGAGATACGTTGGAACCTTGACAGCAATACAAAAAGAGTCGTTTGAAACTTGTTGATAATTACCAATGATCTTTTCCCTGATATGGTTATTGTCCTATGAAGGATCAATTTCAAATCGATTCCTTGTATGAATGAACATTTCTGCAGGCAGAGCTATTATCCTTGTCTTGTTGCAAAGCACGACCAAAGTAGTGGAGAAGGTGGTTGTACAGTTCGTACATTTGTCCTTTTTCAACGCTCTTGATAGAATAAGCTTCCAATGCTTTCAAATTTCATCTCAAGGCCGTTGTTACACTTCTTTTCGTCTTTAGCAACTCTTAGGCATGATTAAATGAGATTCCAGCTTTTGAAGCTTTAAGTTCTTCAGCTCCTGACAAACTTCAGCTTCTGGTGATCTTGCTTCTGATGAGGTGTTTATGATGAACTGGCTTCTGATGACGTCATCACTTCAGATGCGCTTTGTACTTCAAGAGCACTTTTCTTTAGGAGCTTCAAGTTTCCCTTCTTTTTTTTTGGTTGATTCTTTTGCTCTCTTTTGTTCTTCCAGAACCTTATAAATATATCAGATGTTGTTTATGATCCTGTACACTTGAACAAATATTAACATATCCAATTGACATTTTTTAATACCTTGTTATCATCAAAACTCTAAGGGTAACTTATTGTTAAACATTTTTCGTTCTCACAATCTCCCCCACTCTAAGGGTAATGTTTGTAAAACGTATTTTGTTCCAACATCCTTCACATTAGAATTTATGGCTATCTATCTAAAACATTATCCACCAGATGATTATCACCCCAGTTTGTAACTAACTTAAACCACATCTATAAATTTGTCATAACTTATTCACTGACAACTAAGCTTTCAAGGTCAAATTGAGAATTCTCAACTCATACTACCATCCTAACTGGTAAATCCTCAATACTGAACTCATGTGTCATATTATTTCAACTTATATCTAGCACTAATCTAACTCCGAGGTTGTCGCCATAACATTTAACTTCCCATCTCGAAGACTAAAACTCCTCTTCCAAAATGGCACCACCTATGAAACATCTGTGAGAAGCTGGGGAGTCTCCCCCACTTGTTTTTTCCCTACACATAGCTTCCTGTTGAACTTCCACTCTCCCTCATTAGTTGAAACGTCACAAGGCTTAATACACTCCCGATTCTTACCCTCTTTCTCCTTAGCACTTTTGTAGTGGCAGGCTTTGCTTGACTATCTCCCTCTAACCATCCTCTTATGTATAATTAACATCTAAACAAATATTAACATAATCAAGTATCGACAATGTCTGCATATATACATGCCGCCTTTGGGAACATAACAAAATTACATAACCTAGGCCGGATGAACCGACCTGATTTGATACCAACTATGTAACACCCTATTTTTCCGACGATAATTATTAAATAATAAGAATATATTTAATATTAAGGATGATACAAAACTTGACATTATATCAGAAAATAACAGTAAAATGTTTTCTTTTAAAATAAATTCACTGGAGAAGAAGAAAATTATTCACTGATCACATTAATAAATTCATACTTGCCGTTCAATAATCATAAATAGGAAAATAATAAAGTTTCAAAGATTCAACTCAACTGAAATTAAAAATTAAAAATCGTCAACCCCAAGCCTAGTATTACAGTATCCAAGCTCGTAGCGACTACATACGTATTCAACTACTAAATAACAGAACTAAACGGAGGGCATCCCCTCATTCCCACATTCTAAAACGTCCCACAACTACTCATTGTCAATCTGAGTATCTGTACTAAAGGTACAACCACCATACAAAAAACAACACAACAATATAAGGGGTGAGAAATCCTGGCATAACTTAATAATAGGGAAAAGCATGCATATTAAAAAAATATCAAAATAATCTAATCTCCACCATATATCCACTCTCAACAATTATTATGTATAATCTCCTCTTTTCACATATCACAACAGCACATTATTTTCACACTGAAAAATCACCAAGCACAAACATCATCATATACATCCATATGGACTTTCCTATCGACCTATATGAATGTGGTACCACACCTACTCATCATTTTTCCAGAGTTATGTTACTACAAATTCACTACATAATTTTCTAGAGGTATGTTACTGGACTTTCATTGCATAATTTGCCAGATGTATATAACACTGGACTTTCACTGCATAACAATGCAAGACATCATGCTCTAGACTCTACATGGAAGCATAAAATTAAAATCAACAAGTATTAGAAGTATACACTCAACACATAATCCACATACTAATGCAAGATTCATCCTACGATGCACGACTCTAATGCAAGCACACAAAACATCATCTCCACTCTCACCATCATCATCATCATCATCATCATCATCATCATCATAGATAAACATCATCACTCTCACCATCGTCATAACTTAACCATTAACACTCTCATCATCACAACAACATACACATCGTCATTCTCATTGTTATTACAATATAACATCATCATTCGCCATTGTGGTAATTTCTTTACAGATATATAATATGGATCGTCATCACTCTTTGTCATGGTTGTAGGATTGCTCTTCATTACTCTCTATCATCTGTTTATATCACAACCTTATCTCTTCATTAATCAACACCTTACGTGTGACTCATTCGACGTCAACATCCCTTTATTCTATTTTATTATTCATCTCACAAACGTACTATATTCTCTCATCTATTCTAGGCCCTATATATACTTTATTTTGATACCATACACTATTCCTCATTCTTAGTCTTAAGATATTTACTTGTTCATGATCATTCCATATAAAGTCTCCTCTCTTTACAACTAGGTCCTACCTCATCATCGTCATTAACTCCTTCATACTTATTCTTCTCAATAAAACGAATTTATATCTTATTACTTTGTTCTCATGTTCGTAGTCATGATGAGTCAATAATTAGTGTTTTTAATATAATATTTGAGTCCGTTTTATTTATATTTGAGTTTGTTTTATTTTATATTATTTCCCTTTTAGAGCTATTTTACTTCAATTGCAAGTTATTATATTTCAGGAACAAATATTCAAAAGATTTAGTCTTGGAGCAAAAGAAAGGAGAATTGGAGCTGATTCGTGCAAAAAATATGAAGATCTCATACAAAAATATCTTGTGCAAAGAATTAGAAGATCTTGTACCGGAATATAGCATAGGCGCTCCACATATTGCCCTTTTGCTGCTTTTGCTTCTTTGACAAGCTGCCTATTTTAGTATTTCTGACCTAGAGCCCATGGTTTCTTGTGCAACACTTTAGTGATTTAATTTTTGGGGCTCAAGTCAATGTTAGACTATAAATAGAGCAGCCATCTAGTTTGTAAAACCATATTTTGTTCTTGGAATAAAAGTTCACCTTTATTTTATTGTTATTTACTTTTATGTTCTTTTTTTTTTCCTCTTCTATGTCTACAATGAACGTGAGTGAGTAGACTCTTCTTGTCTTGGGATTGTTGGATAAGTCTAATGACATAATCATAATCAAACCAAGCCATAAACCCTAATTTTATATAAATCTACTTTCTAATCTAATTTCACCGTTTTTATAATGGATTAACAAATACCAAACTCATAATGCGACAGCGAAGGGTTAGTATTTGTTAATTCATCATCACAAATATCAATTCATAATGCGACAACGAAGCTTTGATATTGGAACAAGTGAAATTAGACAAGGGTTGTGAAACATGAGAATAGTCTAGCAAACCTTGAGACATATAAAGTTTTGTTCTTCAAGGATTCTAATAGCAATCAACCATGAGAATAAGCGTGGTTGCTAGAGGAACACACTCGATGACTTCGAAAGAATCTTTGATACGCTTAAGAGAAACTTGTCTTTAGAAAGTAGGTCCAATATAAAGTTTAGGTTTAGGGTTTGTTTGTGAAGGGTTTGTCATCGAGATGAACCAATAATCCCAAGACAACTTTTATTATTATTGTTATTTTCTTTCAATTAAAAATCCAAACTTTTTAACCTTTGAAACTTTCATCTAATCATTATTAAAAGTTAATTAAATTCATAACTCCCTGTCGGAACAATACTCTTTTTACTACTTCGTTAGAACCGTACACTTGCGG
>Ga0228710_1010281_pt1 | contig 12573 bp, 4 predicted proteins | sample MedpolnodulmetaG_FD_177995 | JGI IMG/M metagenome (GOLD analysis project Ga0228710, IMG submission 177995) | Root nodule microbial communities from Medicago polymorpha collected in Santa Monica, California, United States - pink nodules | ecosystem: Host-associated > Plants > Roots > Nodule...
TAACAATACAAAAAAAAAAAACCTTGAAAAAAACAATACAAAAAATTTACACTTTCGGTGAAACCAATATCATTTTATTCTTTATCTTTCTTTCCGATTATTTGCTATATTGATCTAGGGCACAAGTTCTCACATATATGTATGAGTAATGATATTTGAACAACTATTTGATGACAACTTTTGTGATAACCTACCTTTTCTCTCTTCTTATTGGTCAAAAATAATAGAGAGAAAAAGGAAGAGAGAGAATAAAAACATAATGTGAGTATGAAAGAGAAAGTTGTACAAAAGTTGTCATAAAATGGATGTACAAATATCATTTCTCTATATATAAACTACTTGTTTCCTCTCAAAAAAAAAGTATAGACTACTTGTAAAATAGGAAATGAGTTTTTAGCAAGATAACCAACCTTCTTTGCTTATTGCATAGAAATGTTGATAGCTTGTATATTGATGTAGCATGTATCATTTGAGAATTGACTTTACAAAACGAATGAGAATAGATGCGATTCATTCTGCTACTAATGGTGAAGATGGGACAACTCAATAGTATCGTCTCTTCCCTTAGAGTTTGTACATTTAATGGTTACTGTCCCTACTTATTTCAACCCCCTCTCACCATACTCCAAGTGTATAGATGGGTATATTTTGAGATCAAGTTGATTTTTTTTTGGATAAAAACAAAAGATGATTTATTTTATTTTATTATGATCTACAGATCAACCAGTTTAACTTGTAGACAAACGTAGACCAAATTCTAATCAACATATCACAACTCGATATATGTACAGACAGATTAGTCTGGTCCGTTTAACGTACATGTTTATGTGAAAATGGCCAATAACATACCTAGAACTTTTCTCATATTTTTCACATATAAAATGTAAAATTTGGATTCTATAATCAATTTAAAAAGTTCATACATTTTTTTTTGTTTCAAAAAGTCCAACATTTTATATCCTATGGTTCTTTAACTTGAGGGAAATCAATTTGAAATACTATTGTGAACTGATGTAAAGAGTCTAGTGATGGGAAGTTATTCCTACCCTTTTTGACTGATTCCATTTTATTTTGCTTAACCACCTTTTCATACAGGTTAATAGTACCAAATCTAAAAGTAACTTATTTTAAGGAGATACCATTTTTTCTTCCCTAAAAGCATTCGACAATCGTTGTACTTCAAATTGATAAGTTACAGTAATTCATTGTTTATGGGCACATAACTTTCCTTAATTTTGTCTTTCATTCAATAACTTTGCTTAATTTTCCCCATTCCATTATACCTTTTTTATTCGTTTGAGATCAACACAATTATGGGGGTTTCACATGTCATTTTTTTTCCATTCCTTTATACTATTATTCCTAATTTTCAAAATAGATCCTCGCAATTATAAGTTTTCCTTACGATGCCACCTAGAAATATCGTAAAAGGAACACTTATAATTAGATGAGTAAAAAATTATGCGATAAAATTAATTTTTAATCTAATTATTTTGCAAAATTGATTTTAATTAAAAATGAGTTTAATGTAATTATTTAGGTTTGAATATTTTTATGTAAAAGTTAAATGAACAATTAATTCAATGCTAACAATCAATTGTAGAGAAAAAACGTCTCCATAAATTTAAAAGACATTACATAATGAGCAATGCTCAGCAGAACGGATAAATGGAAGACGGATTTTAACGAATATGTTAATGGATTGTTTTTAACCACATCAACCATGTATTCCATTAAGCAGCACTGTTGTATGATTATTATTTTTTATTAAAAATTAATATTAACCAGTCACCCCCATGTATTGGGGAAAGTGAGACTTTTATAATAATTGTAATATTAGTTAAGAAAACTATTATTCGTCAAATTTCGTACTCAATCTTCCGTACTAAATAGCAGCGCTGTTACATAATATACACAGGGTGAAAGTTCGAACCTAAACAAAAAAATAAAATAATTGTAGTCATTAAGCCAAAATTTTGTAGCTTCAAGATAAGAGTAGTTTGTGTTTGATTTCAGGTTAGGAGAATTAAAAATGATTAGCAACGCCTAAAATTAATAACATTGACATGTTTAAGTGTTGTGGATTAGAGTTGGATTTGCTTTAATTCTTTTTGAATCTATGATTTGTATGTTTTTACTCTATATAAATTTTACACTCAAATTTATTTTTCTTTTACGTGAATGTTAATAAACATAAACCCTTGAAAATTGAAAATTTTAAAGATTGGAGGATGTTAACCAGTGCGTCTGGGGTATTGGTTAAGCAATCAAATGAAATAAGATTTTAGTAAAAAATTGTGTAATAATTAGTTGGTCAAAAGTAACTGTTTATATTTCTAAGACAGTTTTTCCATTTTGGGATTCCTTAACCAGTACCCCGAGGACACTCGTTAACAAGACCCTTAAAGAATCAATTTATATATGACCAAAGACACATTTATATCTAGATGTCAAATCAAAAGATACAATAGAAGCACAAGACATGATTGCCCCGTTGCTTCTATTGTCGTTTTCAAAGATAATTTTTAGCCACCATATAACCAAACACACACTTAAATCTATACTCAAAATTAATTATATGCCTCTAAAAATCAATTTTACCTCTTTCAAAAGTATTACCAAAAAAATATTAATTTGCTTGTATTTAAATATGAAAATGTTAGTGGCGGATCCCTATTAAGTCTCGGGTGGACCACAGTCCACCTGATCAAAAAATTTTAACTTTTTTATAGGGAAATTGCTAAATTATCCTTAACTTCTAAATATAATTACCTTGCGGCCCAACCTCCTCTTCATCTTAATACACTTTACTCTCGCACTTTCAAGTCGCTCGAAACATTCGGATAATTATTTGGAATTTTTAAAGTATGTAATTTGATTTTTTTGATAATCAACTTTATGTTTAATGTTTATTAAAACTTAAATTTAAAGTGTGTGTGTTATAATTTATTTTTGTGGTCCATTCGAATTTCTTTTTGGCTCCTCTGCGGCTAATAAGTGTCTTTAGGCATTGTCTAAAACACTAAAAATCGTAACTTTTGCATACAAAATAATATAATTATTAGTTTAACAAATATTTGACTTGTATTAACAAAATAAAATTAGCTATATATGAGTTTTGTTAACGAGTTTCTCTAGGGCTCTCTTTAACATACTAAATTAAGTAATTATTCTTTAAAAATGTTAAAGTTTTCAATTTCCAATGCACTGTTACATAAACTTTCGTAAAAAATTACTCATTTAAAGTCCTTAACTAGTGCTCCGGACACTGGTTAACATTTTTCCTTATATATTCTTTAAGCAATGGACCGGTTAGCACGATGAGTAAGGACTAACTCTGCTGTGTATTGGCCACTGTGTTAATAAGTTAGATAGGAGTATATTATAGTTTTGTTCATATTTCGATTTTGCTCGTGTCACTGTATTGGGTCCTTCTGAAAGGAAAAATAATATTCATTGGCTCCTTAAAGGAACATGCACACTCCTCAGAAAGATTTGGTAACCTCCGTTGGTCATTGCAAGCAATAAAATATAAATTTTACCACTACGTGAGAATGTGACATTATTCGTGACCCTCGTGCATGCAATCTTAAACTATTCATTTTAGTATTACTCAAAACTCTAAATAATCACATCATCCTAAACTTCATTATAGTTAAGCAGTGTCGTAACGCTACCTACTCTACTCCCCTAAGATCCCATGGGGACCAGATCACAGTCAATTATGTTTTCTTAAAGAACGAAATAATTATTTGACTTTTTTTCTCTATGAGAGAGACCATTAGATCGTATTACATTCGAACACAACGATTAAAATTCAGAAAAATGTCAACAATTGTTCTTAAAGCCCTTGTTAACATGACTCACACTGAGGATCGTGAAAAATACAATGTCGGTGGAGAGTTTGTAACATGCAATCTAGTTAATAATCTAGTTTGTCCACCTAAAAATGCGTGAAGTCTTAATTTCTCACACTCTAATCCTAAGGTGATTGAAGAAGGAGACCATAGAAACACAAGACATTTTTTTTAAGATGTCAAAATGAAATATTTTATTACCACACATATTCTACCTAGCACATAACGTACCCGAGTAGAATGTAAAAGTTACAATATGAAACAATAGTTTAAATCCAAAAAGAATGAAAAAGAAAGCAGGAATTAGCCAAAACCTAAACATATAAGAGGGTTAAACCACCGATTATGATAATCAAAAGTAAAATTTAACTTTTTTGTCTTCGATTACCTAAAAGAAAGTTGCTTAATGTTATATATGAAAGTTGAAGTAGAAGCACAAGGTATGCATCCAAAGCTCAAAACAAATAATTTTATTCGACTTTGAAGCATAAATAATACATGCAAATATTTAGTTACCGTGTTATTTTTTATTTTTTTTAACATTGAATTAATAATGAAAAGCATAACTTGTCTTCTTCAGAAAATAGAAAAGGACAAAATTAAATTCTAAGTCACTTGATTTATCACTATCTATCTAGAAAATGTACTGTTAATTAAAACGAATATAAATGAAAAAAATGTTGTATTATTATATCTTTGAACATGTCATTATCTAATTCTGGCCAATCTTGTTATGTGCAGAGGTAAATAAAAAGAAACAATACAAAAACACAATAAAACAATGGGGTGGTACCATTTTCACGGGACCTTTCTCGTGTATCGTAAAGGAAAATAGAAGCAAAATAGAAAGATATTGGCCTTATTGAACATCATAGGGCTGTATTGGTTTCAACTATTTTAACACAAATTTTTAGCTGTGGGGTATTGATGGGACTACCATATACCATACGTAGAAAAATGACTGTGACTTAAACTGGGCCAAACCTAGAAACATAAAATTGACAAGGGATACATGTTATCTTAACTTGTACTATCAAGTTGGTTGATTTGTCATCTCTAATCTATAGAATGATTTAGGTAAATTTTAGTAAATTAAACAAAATGCAAACGAGTGTTCGGGACGCTCTTTAAGCACCTTAAATAGTAAATTCTTATGAAAACTTGATTGATGACCCGTGCGTCGCATGAGTCTTATGAGCTGAAATATATTTGCTAATAGTAAAATGCAATGAATACTCGAAGAAAAAAAATTGCTAATAGTGAAATATATTTGCCAATAAAAAACTCTGAAAAAATTATTTTTTAATAGCTGAAATATATTTGCTAATAATGCAATTGATAACATAATATAAAATCATTTTGATTAACCACCTAAATGATTGTTTTTAAAAGCATGTTTGATTGCAATAGATTTTCAATTTAGTTTGTTGTTATTGAATGACATATGGCAGTATGACAATGGTTCATGTAGCAGCCACTGTTTTGTTCATTTTTTTGTTTGGAAATTGAACAAAAATCAATTTTATGTGATAGACATTTAAAACATTGAGCCCTGCGTTGGATTATAATTTTCAAAATCGTGAGCCACACAATCATGGATAATTTGAAATTTAAAATGAAAAGAATTAAAAGGTTAATGTGTCATGGTTAACAACAAACTTTAGTTAATGCCACCGAATTAATAAGGCTGGATTAAAAAAAAATTGAAATTCAAATTGGCATGAATTTGGGAGGGAAATATGTTAGGGTTAACATGTTTAGAGTTAATGCAGCATAATTAGAGGGAAATTATTAGGTTTAGGTGTTGCTTGACCTAATAACTTTTAAGAATAAGGGATAATGGATTTGTGTATTCAGTGCATTAAAATTGACTTGTTTGACTTTTTTAAAAAATAATTTCTTAATTTAGAATCCTTAAAGAGTATCCTATGAACACTCGACCGTTATAATAATCATTGCGATATACATAACCGAGGAACATGTCATTATCATTTTGCATGAAATTTTTCTTTTATGTTATTTTTCTCAAATAGTTGAATATTGAAGGGTACGTTATCATATTTATTAAAATAAATTTTGAAAGAACATTAAAAATTTTGATGGTAGACATGTCACGGATTGAACAAGTACACACGAATCTACAGCAATATAACTTAAGGAAACCCTTCACTTTTTCACCAACATAACCAGGCAGGTCCCCAAAATTCAATAATGGCAGAGCAGCAATTGTTTGCATTGGCAGCATCACTGTAGGGGCAATTTATAGGACAATTGTCCTTGAATCGTATGGTACATTATGGTGGTTCTGGTTCTATTGACTAGTAGCTTCATTGAGCAGTAATAACACATTTAAGGCCATTTTTATTTTGAATATTTGCCCTTTTACTATTTGTAAGTTGTATATTGCATACGGTAGAATACGGGCTAAATCACATTAGGACGCCACATTATTTACCAAAATCCAATTAAATACTGTGCCAAGGTTTTATGGTCAGAGACATATCCTTTATGACATCCACCTAATGACCTAAAGATATATTTAGGCAATGGTTCATTTAAGACATCTTAAAATTGTTCACTTGACTAGAAAAAGTCAATCCAGAGTTACAACCCGACCATATTTTTCATAAAAAAAGTTGATCATGAGTTATGTAGCAATCATGAGGGAAATTGAGATGTCTATTGAATAACCTTCTATTTAGATTGTTATTTGAGGCAAAATAAATGAAAATTGTTGTATGCACTTCAAACAAGGCTGAAACACACCAGAAAAAGACGTAAATGCCCATCGACAATTAACTGCCGCCGGTTAATATCCATCAGCAGTTAACTGCCGTCGGTTATATTAGTAAATTGCTAACATTTCCTAGCATTGAGTGAAGTGTGAACATCATTCTTTGAAATAAATAGTCATACGCTCATCTTATATCAAGCAATAAGAACTGAATTTTTTTGTGAAAACATGGTTGGTTCAATATCCTTGATATTGTTCCAGACACTCACGATTCTACTTGGTTAAGAATGGAAATAGTTCATGCCTAATAAGGCTCATATTAAAAAAAATAAAATAAAATTAAGACTCAGTGTAGCTAGAGAAATCAAGTTTTAGATTACTGAAAGGAAAGAGAGAAAAAAAAACAACTTTTAAACCTACCTACAGTTATCTGGTCTGGTCTGTGTGTTAAATTTTATTGCAATAATATATACTAAAATCATATAGCTAAAAAATTGTATACTTCTAAAACTGTCGAGTTTGACATATTTCCACCCTTACATATACCTATCATCAATGCAAATAAACATTAACTTGAACAGAAGCAACAAAGTAAAAAAAAAAAAAAAAAAATAAATTTTATTAATTCTGCCAATGTGAATCATCATCTAATTGCATTTGGACCTGCTTATAATGTGGAACATTTGAATAATTGATAATGAAAAGGCTCTAATATTAACAATTATACATCTATAATGAAACAAATTTAACTCAAAATTACAAATGGAAAATTAGCTATTATCTATTTAGCTAGCTAAAAGAAATCCTGATACAAAAAAAATTGGTAAAATTATATTTGGTCTCTTATCAGTCAATGGACTGGATGTGGTAAGGAACTAGGAGGACCTGTACAGCAGCTGATTTTGAACCTTCTGAAACAGATTACTGATAATGGCAAGCACACAGAAAAAATAAAAAGAAGATATTTGACAGGAAATTTCCATCGAGCCCTTGGATGTAGTAAAAGACAGTAATCTCTGAAGTGAATCAGTTGGATCGTTTTACTGACGCCTTGTAACTTGCATCTACAAAAGCAAAGAAGAAATTAGAACCTTCAGCCATGAAAAATTCAAGCAAATAACCATAGAAAATGCTAAAATTGAAGATTGGCATTAAAAGCAATCATAAATTGTAGTTCAATGAAAACAAGCAGCCCATCTAATAATCAAGATTTGTTTACTCCATCAAATAGAAATGTTTTCAATCCTAATCTACAAGATGCGTCTGTGGTAATAGAATTCCATTTTTCTACATCTAAAGTAAGAATTGTACCTGAGAATCAGTGAAAAGTGTAATCAGAAAGATTCAAATCTGAACTACTTCCATGGCTGCGACAAGGAAACTGCGGGAGTTGATGCTTCCAATCCTTTTTTGCCGTGTATGGCAGACTCCAGCACATCATATTGATTAGTCACAGAATCATACAAGGCTTTTGAGTATGTTTCTTTAGCCTGCACCATACAGAATCCATGTTTCAATAATCAAATTAAAAAAGTCAAAAAATCTATGTATCCAACGGATAATAAACCATGTGTGGAAGAACTCTGTCTATTTTTTAAGTTCAGAACGACGAGGGAAAAACATTAGTAAGTTTGAGCATATGACCCAAGGATACTGAATACTGGACTAGAGTAAATCATTAACTACAGAGGTGGGACCATTATATTACAAATTTACAATATTAATCAATTTCTGTAACCAGCAAATGTTTGTAAATGTTAATACTCAGTTTCGGTAGAGGGTGCAAAGGTTCACATTTGGTACTGTTCTTTTTTGTGGAGTATCCAAATTTCTCATTCAAAGGCATACAGGGGAGGATCCAGCGGCGAAGCTAGAGTAATTTTTATGAGGGGGCCAAATACAAAGAATTTATTTTTAGGCAAAGAAAAATTTTCTTTTTTAAAATTTTATTTATTAAATCTAAAGGTTAAATATGTTTAATCTCTATAAAATTAGGTTTTAAGGAGACAAATATATTCATAATTGAATATTTGCTAAATAGACTACCAATTTATTTTTCAACGTCAACAATAAGCTATTTGTATTAAACAATTGTTGATTTTGTTTGACTATTGATAATTTTTATTGTTAAAAATGTTTTCACTATAGTTGTTGTAGAGACTAAAATGTCAAAATAAAACAAATAAGTTTATTAATAAGTAATTATTTTTTAATCTTTTAATTTATGCTAAGTTTTTGCAAATGAATTTATTTGAGGTAGCTAAAAATATATTACTGGGGTTGCTTACTACATTAATATATCTAGTTATTCAACATAAATAAAAATTTTGGGGTAGCCAAAGCTACCCCTTAGCTACACAAGGATTCGCCCCTGGGAGGATCCCTCCTTAATAGTCCTAATAGCTTATATGGAATTTATGTGTGCAGCATCAACAACTAAAACAAAATGACACCAACTGTATTTAATAGTGTTTTATATGCAGTGTCAAGCTACGTAGCATTCTTAGGCAGTCATACTTCTTAATTCAAGGATACCAGAATGACAATAGGTGACTTATCAGAAAAAAACTATGTAGAGTCAACGACAAAATAATAAATGTAAAGATCTGAGGAAGTTGAAGTCGAAATGATCATATTCTCCTTACCTTTTCAGGATTTTCACAAGAAGCAGTGGTGTCAGAAAAGCTTATTTCTGGAGCAAGTGATATGCCAGCACCATGATATGATATAATTCTTTTCTCTCCAATTTCTTTTTCAACCTGCAAAATTACACGGTGTCAATAAAAATAAGAGAAAAATATATCAGAGCCAACTCTCAAAGGAAGGAACGCCATACCTTTAATGGAGGGGGCATTATGTCATGGCACAGTATTGCCATAGGATAGATATGACCTGGTGGACCTGAATGATCAACAAGCCTTCGCATATTGTCCACTGAAGAAGCATCAAAGGGTGCCTGAATGCCTCATATAAGCATGGAAATTCATAATCAGTATGGAAATATCAAAGAATTGGTTGTATTGCACCGAGAGGATGTTATGCACTTAGGATTATTATTAACCATATGAAATATGCATAAGTCTTACTGTTCATCATTTTATATACAACTACAAGCAAAAGAAAGCAAAAAAGAATTTTCGAACAATAATTTGCACTGATAGATCAGATTCACAAACTAAAACATTGGATTAATAAATTGGACAGAGCAATAATCTGACATAGAGCACAACCAGGAGAGAATAAAGATAGCCCAATAAGCATGGAAATCATTGTCAGTTATCTGCTTTCATGATAAGCAAATCATAAGGTAATAAAATTATATACTTGGTCGCTTTTCAACGCTAAACCAACTAAATAATAAAATGGTGCTGCAGAAAAGAACTCCACATTTGAGCCAAGCCGGGACTTCATTTGTAGAACCCTTACCACTTACCAGCCCATCTGTGATGAATTATCCATGTATTTGACTCTACTGTATGTATGAGACAAGACTGTGTTTTTTTTTTTTGAAAGAAAGGCTATGTTGTTTTTATAACACATGGGAATTCAAATAGTATTTCCACCTATTTCCAGTGAAAAATATCACTAAGCTTCCTTTGCAAACAACTGGTTATGCTTAAATAGAGAGCTAGACATGGCTCCCATCCTATCTGGTTCTAACATACTTACTTTATCTTTCTATAAGCATATATAAAGTAATAAAGGAAATCAACATAACAACATGAGCTGGACTGCTGGAGTACGTTTCTGGAAGCAGTTACCCAGTTAATGATATTTTGTTTCCGAATATGAATCATACAATCGATCTAAGATATGGCAAGTTTTGATTAACCTGAAACTATAATGCACTTCTACATTTTACTTTTACAAGAAAGTAAACTTACCGGTGCCCATTTCCCAGAGTTGGCAACTGGTCGATCCCTACCGCCACTTGGGGCAATCCAAATTATTTGTGATCCACTCCTGTAACAAAAAACAGTACATTAATACTTAACATTGAAATATCAATATAAGGGACATCTGACCAATCAACAACTATTACAGACAAAAGATACTATCTAAAGGGAACATTATCAACTGCTATTACATGCTCTTCCCTTTTTTAAGATTTGGATTCAAACATATCTGTATTCAGATTTGTAGAAAACATGGACTCAAATCGATGCATTGCAGTCTGAATTGGAATCACAGAAGAAAAGCAGCCTTCTAGCTATAAATAAGTATGCATATACCTTAAAAGCGTGGCCATTTCCTTCAGACTTCGTGTATTTGCTTTTCTTTTCATCTCTACAAGTGTTGGATCATCAAGCATGTGCTTTTTCGAATAAACACAGATCAGATTCCTACATAAATGAAAAATGTAATTAAAGAGATTCAAAGTCAACCTCATTAGGAAATATGCCAGCATAAATATCAAATTTAATAAAAAGAAGAATAAAATGAACCTGCCAATACTGAAGGGCTTGCATAGAGGATCGGTTATAACTCTATCTCCTGCCACATATATCTGTAGAACAAAAGGCAGAATTCGATTAGTTCTGCATTTTTAAATGTGCAGAACAAACTGTACAGTCAGACAACACACATGCAAATTTTACCAAGTTTTCAGCAATATGTGGAAGTCGCATTTCAAGCAGCAACGCAATAATAGCTGGATCAGCTTCACTTTGGTGGTTTGACATCAAGATAATATTGTGTCCCTGCAGTAATTTTTTCAATCTTTCAAACATTAACCCCACATTTATGAATATGTTAACATAGGGTAAATATACACAAGAACCCATAAATCAGAATCAAGGTTGACATTTCATGAAAGGTAGTGAATATTCTGTCAGTGGTCTCATTGATATAGAAATGATAACTGTAGTACATAATGTGGACAATTAGATACAACAACAGCCTCATCAGCTCAGTATCTAACATTGATAAATTCCAGGCACATTTGTGAAAGGAAGAACCTTACACTGGTAAATTTGGTTTTCTAGAACAATAGTAATGCAGAATCGCAATTAAGTTTGGTTCATACTTTCCTAATGAAACTGATCCGAAGACCAATGAGATATTGAGAACAATCAAACGAAACAAGGGATTTCGGTCAGTTACCACGGTCTAGATTTATGATTGGTTTGTTATGAATAAATGTTGACATAACTTGCATGGTAGCATACAACAACAACCAAGCCTTATCCCACTAAGTGGGGTCGGCTACATGGATCAAATGACGCCATAGTGTTCTATCAAAAACCATATTTGGATCCAACTCATTGACCTCTAAATCCTTTCTAATGGTTTTCTTAGGTCTTCCTCTACCTCTTTTAACCTGACTCTACTCCATTTAATCTACTCTTCTTATAACGGCATCTACGGGTCTTCTCTCTACATGCCCCTTTTTAGCATATTAAAATAAATAGCAAGCTTATTTTGCATATTGTCCACCACCTGAAGAGGACTAACTTTTACACGTCATATGCATAAACTCCATATATGTCAAGCTTATGCATATTGCAAACAGATACCAACCTTAGAATTTGGCAATGGTACATATAATAAGGGAGGAATATTTAACTTTCTATTACCACCTTCGCTCTTTGTAGGGGGGAAAAGGTTCTACAAATATTTTACAGTAATAAAACGAATAACCCTACAACATAAAAGCAAGCATTTGAATGAAAAGGGGCATGTTGCCAACGTTAGAAATTGGCACCTGCTTAAGCTGCTCTTCCATTTGAATGAAAAGGGGCATGTTCCCAACGTAGGAAGTGCTGCACAAAAAGTATTACATTTAAGAATAGATATGAGGTGCTGTAAGATGGAACTGGCATGCATATGAAAGGGGTATGCAGATTGCTAGATGCCAGTATTATACTTTTCAAAGAGCAGCACAAAGCCTACTTCTGAAGGCATGGTTCCAAATCTTTAAATTAAGCATGTGAACAAAAAGAAAAACACAGTGATGTAGAGGGGGGGGGGGGGGGGAAGACG
>Ga0228710_1010282_pt1 | contig 12572 bp, 5 predicted proteins | sample MedpolnodulmetaG_FD_177995 | JGI IMG/M metagenome (GOLD analysis project Ga0228710, IMG submission 177995) | Root nodule microbial communities from Medicago polymorpha collected in Santa Monica, California, United States - pink nodules | ecosystem: Host-associated > Plants > Roots > Nodule...
TATTTATTTGTTACAATGTCAAGAAGATATATTTCTATTTGTGGGTTTAGCTAATTACTTTAAGGTGTTTGTATAAGTACTAGTGTGACACCCGTGCGTAAACACGCGTTAATGTAGCTAGCGTCAGATAATGTAATTTGAATCATACAAAATAAATGATGAGATAAAATTCAAGATGATTTAATGGTAGAATCAACAAAGCCGGTAAACATACAAATACAATAATATTAAAACACGTGACATCAAGACATTCGGATATGTTACAAATTTCACACACCATCAATATGAATTCAAGACATTCGAAGTATTTCGTCATGAAGATTCAAAGGCTCCTGATCAACATTGAAAATTAGTATATCACCCCTATATAATATCATATCTTCGTTCTGACAAAATGATGTCATCCCTTTCCCAAATACTTTACATGAATATCCGATATAGATGTGTACACTTTGCAAAAATATTTCTCAACGGTAAAAATTCATCCAGTACAATACCATAAGAAGGCAATGATAAGTATTACATCTACCACAATGTTGACTACACCTACATTCTTGTGCACAATATCTTCATAATATGCTCACCACTTATTTTAATAATGTGCCTGCTTATGCTTTTGTTGCTCTCTTCTCATCAATGCTAAGTCTAGGCATTTTTGGAAGGACTATTACCCAAATCCAAATAGGCTAATCTAGAATTGCATCAGAAAATGTATTGTGTGTAAGTTTGCAAATAATTGAGACTGAGTTAACATACTCACCTTACTACAAAATAGTTTGTCCCTCCTAAGACATAAAAAAATGTAGTTCAGTCAATCACTAAAATGAAGGTCAGCCAATCACTAAATATTATGCCCCTCCTAAGACTTGAGACTTTGAGTTAACATACTCATCTTACTGCAAAATCATTGTTAATAGATAAATGGTAATATACATGATAGCATAGTTGGAAAATCCATACCATAATAGTAAAGCTGTTATCTAGAAAGGAAGAAAGAATTACATTTTTTAAGATAACAGCCACCTTTTAAGCATAAGGACAAGAGTTACATGGCTGCCACCACCTATAAATTCAATCTTTTACTTGTTGGAGCTTCAATTACAGTGACTATACCTATATATATGATTAGGCCAAGAAATAAATAAAGTGTGATCGTTGAAGTTTTTGCTAAAATAGAGAATATCTCAACCCACATATATGTACCTTCATCCTCTGGAATAGGCTCTGTTATATGTGTGCAGTTCTACAAAAGAAGAATATGTAACAGAGGAAAAACATATTAACAACCATATCCTGCAGTTCATAAAAAACTAATCATGATATAATAAGATCATTCATTATAATAAATAACAGTTGGGTAATTAAAACCATATCCTGCTATGGTTTGTCATCGAAACCAAATCATATCCATTCAAGTGCAAAGCAGTGGAACCCTGCATCTGACAATTGTTTAAGAGAAAGAAGATTGAAATAATAACGACTAATGAAAAGGTTTAAAATCAAAATTGAAACAATCACCTAAGAAAGTCGTATCAGATTGCTAGAGTTGCTGAAGCAGATAGATATCATTCTAGGCAGTAATAGCAACATGCTGTTATCAACTCCATAAGGAGACATGAAACTTGGTCATGTGAAGGATTGAACGCTGTCATAGCGGGTTGAAAATGCATCTCAGAAGTGGTGTTAGCAGTGGAATACTACTTCATGTTCATGTGTGGTGAAGTGGATCTCTTGGTTACTTCTGAAGTGGAGAAGTCGTAGAAGTTTCTGTGAGACTAACTGTTGCTATGTCATGGACGCTGGCTCTTCTTTTGTCTTTGCCACCTAAAAGTCGTCAAATGAAATACTCATGAGCATGGCTAGCTACTTGTGTTGGTGTCCTAGTGATCACAAAATTCCTTGAAATGTTTCTCCAATCACTTTTCCGTACTTTTTCAGACCCAATAGAAATAACTTGTCAGAATTTTCATCATAATAATCAAATGATTAATTAACCCCTTAGCAACTTAAAGAAACATCATATCAAAATGTAAAAGACTTTAACACCATTAGGAAATACCAAACTTTAAATAACTACCGATAAACATGATTTCACTTACTCCCAGGTTCATACAAAACATGTTTGGATTTACATTTTCAAGGATTCAACGAAATCATGTAGTCACTATGATTTTGTCAAACTCACTGCAATCACAAACATGCACTAAACTCACTTTTTAAAAACTGATTTACATTTCAAATAACCAAACAGAAAAATCTTCATATACTGTTTTACACACACACAATGAATTAATAAAACAGAAAAGCAATAATCAATAATTGAATATAAGTGATTATCTTCCTTACTTATGTTCTTCTTCAGTCCATGGCACTACTTCTTCCTTTCCTCATCAGGAGATCTACCAGCAGAGCGTCTTCTTGCAGTAATTCCTCTAAAACCATCATAACCAGAAGAATTCACCCAATCTAAGGTAAAGGGTGAAGCAGTAGTACTATAACCAGGAATTGGAACTAAACCAACTTCTATATTACAAATATCAACTTCCAATTCTTTACACTGATTCATCACATCAACAAAACACTCTTTCTAGGTATCATTTCAGCTACTTTATGCCACAATATGAGCACCACATGTTGTAAAACATTTTTCTTCTAAGGAACAACGTATTTTTGATGCTAATTCTTACAAAAAATATTTGATGCTAAACACCATATTTTTCTAATGGGCATTTTATCAAACGTCTCCAATGCATTTTATCCCCATTACTTATTCTATCCTACTAAAATACACACACCCCAAAATCAAGTAGCTTAACAACTAAAGCTGATATTGGGATAACAACTCAACATTTTAATAGTTTGGCATATAAATTTTAAAAAGGAACAACGTTTTCTAGAGCATGAAATGTGTAGAGAATGGTAGAAGCTGAGTAGAAAAACCAAGAATTGATGTGGTTGAGGCTTCTAAAGAATATCAAGAAGATGAAGAACTGTAACTCACCCCAAAATCAACCAATGGAAAACCCAAATGCAGAAATGCACAAAATCTGCTGACACAATACATTTGCTTCTGCCATAGTCAGCACTTGCAGTCTGACAAACTGACATTTATCAGAAAGAGCATGCAATTAATTTATTAATATTTCATCTGACACAAAAATATGGTAAGGAAGTTTCTTAAATAATATTTTAAGGACATTTCTATGTAAAATAATACAAGTCAATTTTAGTGCTACTATATATAACTTATGGAATTTAACCGTCGCACACACTATCCCCCTCAGTGCTTGAGAATTTCTGAAACTTGTTATTCTCCAATCACAAACACAAAATGAGTATGCATAAAGCTTATTTTATTCTCATGAGCTTGGAGTTGGCTTCAATTGGAATTAAGTATCAAGATTCAAACACTAACAACCTATTCCAACAATCCTCCCCAACATTCTTCATGTTTTTGACTGCTCTATTTTGTCATGCAGTTGCAACCATGGCTGACATGAGCTTCCTAACTACTATGTTCATATTTCACTTTTCTGGTGTTGTTGGATGTGAGGCATTGTTGTGGATTCTCCTTCCTGAGTTCTGGAAATGGTATTTCTTCAACATGTTCCTTTTAGTAGTCACCTCATTGTGCTTCTTAAACTTCATGATAGCAATGGATAATATCACTGGACTCTTTCGTGGAACACTTCGAAATCCAGATTTGGGACCACGAGAAGTTCAGGCGTAAGGCGTGTCTAGTGTCAGACAACTATCTAACAACGATGAGTGTTAACGTGTTAGTCTCAGTGTATGTGTTGATGCTTCGTAGGTTTTGATTTTGATTTCTGTTTCTATGTATACGGTATATATCGTCTAATCAAATTTGCATATTATCTAACCTTAGTATAGAAGTCACTCATCGGTTGTAGTATATTAGAGACCAGTATTAAGTGGTTCAATTCCTCTATTGAATATGATAATTCCCTCTATCTTTCTTTTCTTCACTTCTTTCTGAATGCTGTCCTAATTGTTAATATAAACTTAATTAACTGATGTGGTTTATTTTTTTCTGCTAAAACTAATCTCAAAAGGGAAAAAAAGGCAAATAGATTAACTTGGGAAATTTGTTGGGAATTGAGAGGATGGAGTTTATAACAGATTTTTTACAAGGTGTGTGGCATTGGATATGGTTCTCTGTTTTGCTTCCACATCGTACTGGAACTCAATTGTGACATTTGTTTTGAGTGAATCACAGATTTAGACCCTGTTTGGTTAAACAGTTTGTTACTAGCTTATAGGACAAGCACTTATGTATAAGCTTACATAAGTCAATAATTAGACCTTCTTAAAAAAAATCAATAATTAGTGCTTAATAATAATATTAGACCATAATTTTTATTTATAAAAACAATTAAGTTAAACATATTAATATTAGACCATAATTTATATTTATAAAAACAATTAAGTTAAACGCAATCGATGGTCTGGAATTGTCAATTTTTTCTCACATAAGTTAATTGAGTGAAGTAATTTGAATAAAAAGTTAAACTTCCAAGAGTTGAACAAAAAGTTCAACCTTTTTCAAGAAAAAAGTTAAACTTTTAAATAAACAAAATAAAAAGTTCAACTATTTTGAATTTCTTTCTTCAACTTGTCACAAAAAACAAAAAAAAAAATCAACCTTTCAAAGTATTGTAATAAACTTTTCACAAAAAACAAAAAGTTCAGCTTTTCAAAAATAAAAAATAAAATAAAAAGTTTAAACAAGGAGTTGAGAATTTTTTTTTGAAATAACAAGGAGTTGAGAATTGAGATATGTAAAATGCGTATGTATGATTTGTTTTATGCATGAAGTTTTAGACTCTTTTCCCATTTGTTTTATGTGGTCTGACACTCTGACTGGATTACAGACCTGAACCGACACTCTGACTGGATTACAGACCTGAATGTTAAAATTTATGTTTTTGCTTAGCCCAATAAAAAGGTATGCCATGTCAGTATCTTTTGTTGAAAAAACTTGCCAAAATAAAATTTGTGTCAGAAAGTTCTATTAAAGGCAAAACGGCTGTCATCAGATTTTATGCATACGACAATAAGTTGTGTGGACTCAGTGGAGCGCTTAAAAGTAACATTATTTTATTATCTTCTGTAAGAAATTTGGCTTACAATTGTATCAGTAATTCCTCAATCCCCACCTCTGCTTTTTCATTTTGAGTGGAATTGATTTTGTTGAGAGGATTGAAAAATTCATACTCTATTCTGGATAAGTAACTCATGTGTCTTATGCATTTTCATGCGTTTTTGATAAACTTATATGCTCTAAAATTCATGATGCAGTTGGTACATTAGAGGATTAAAACCAACTTTTATTTTTGGGCTGTGCTCTTTCTGTCTACAAGTAACGACCAAAATCATGGTTCTTTGCTTTTATTCTCCATTTGCATTTTCTCTGTCCATGTAATTTCTTGCCTCTTCTTTGTTACCAATCCATAGGTTTCTCTACAAGATATGACGGCACACCAAAAGAATAAAAGAATAAGTTTCCCAACAGATAAATTTTACTCTGAAATAAAAGACGATTAGTGTGTGAAAGAAATATCGAATCTTTTATGGAAACTTTTAACAAAGCTTTACAGAGAAAATTATTATCATCATAACAAGCAGACTAAACGTAAGATTAAGGGCCAGTAACATAAAAGTGGCATCTAAACACATTTAAAAAGAAAACCAACAGATTTTTTTAGCAGTGCTCGCATGTTATTCAAGAATGGTTGATGATTTACAGTACACCAAGAGTCCAAAAAAGTACCTAAAAGTATTTAAAATAGAAAGATTCTTTGTTGCATATCTCATACTTTGAAAACAACTTGGAAAAAAACTTTGAATGAAAATACTTCATGCATATGAAATCCACAAATGTCAATCGTGAAATGAATCATGATATCTTTTAATGCTCTAATGAAGTATTTCATGATAAAAAAAAATTGCATATCTCATTCTTTTTAAATGTGTTTAGATGCCATTTTATGTTACTGGCCCTTAATCTTATGTTGAGTCTGCTTGTTATGATGATAAGCATGATATCTTTTGGACAGAAACTATTAACCCTCTCTTAATGAGTGTTTTCCTTGGTTTACATCTAATTAGTAGAAAATCCTACATCTCGTTAATCGCTCACCTAATCTCTCACTGGTGCTTCTACAGGTTTCCTCCCCGCATAACCAAATCATGTAAGGCAACATGCTACCATATTTTCTACATTGAGAGCTACCTCTATTTTATCTCTAATAATCATATTTATAATTATACTTTTAATCCCTAATTGTCTTATGCAGAGATTCATACATCATAACATTCTTAGTACGAAACATAGCTACATGGCAAAATATGTATGTGCGTACTCGTGTGTGTGTACATATATTATGCATTGAAAAAATATGATATGCATTAGTTCTGCACAAACCAATCAAAAACCAGTTGCAAGGTCAAAAAATTAAACGTTCTTCAAATTCATAACAACTTACAGCTGAATAATAAATTGAACGAATGAGAAAGAACTCAAAAGTGGAAAGCCAACATTTTATGTTTATCTAAACAAGAGGTTCATTAAAACAAGTTGTACACAATTGTTTTCAATTTTTTTTTTTTGTGTACTTACAATGATAATGTGCATTTGGACAGCAGCCCAGCAAGCATGTAAACAACTTCTTCATCAGACACTTTGACAGCTCCTTCAGCAGCCCATCAAGCATGTAAGTTGCTATCCAAACACTTAGATAGCTCCTTCATCAGACAGTTTCTCAAAGTGTTTGGATAGCAACCCAGCAAGCATGTCGATAGGAACATGATTACCTACAAATTTGTGTAGATTAAGAAAGTAGCAGAATGTTCTGGATAATAATTCTTTGATTAATAATTAGACAAAAATAGTAAAGCAGTATTAGTAATTATTAAGGACTAGAGAACTTTGGAAAATTATAAATGTAAAACAGTTTATATTAGGACCAGAATATTCTGGATAACAATTATAAAATTAAGTTGAATGATAAAATGATATTAATATTTAATCAAGGACCAGAGAACTCTGGATAAATATAAAACAGTTATTTAAGCTGAATAGTAAAACAATATTAATGGTTAGTTAAGGACCAGAGAACTCTGGATATGAATTAGTAGTATTTTAAGTTAAGGACCAGAACGTTCTGGATAGTTAATAATATGATAGTGATAGTGTGTGTTTAGTGATTCAACAAATAAAGAGAGAAGGTTAGAAGATGACGGGTAACAAATCAAATAGATATTGCCCCTTCATTTCAGAAACATGAAAACGGGTAACAAAAAAATGCTGTATTCCTTGAAATGTTGTCCAAGTTTCATATTTTAGAATATATATCCAAGACTCAAACTTTAACCCTTTTTCATATTTTAAGCTCATTTCTTCAGACCCAAATGAGAATGACCCAGAAACACACCCAGAAGGAAGTTCAAGAAAAATGTCTTTGTTTTTTGATAGACTTTTGAATGAGAAATGACGTGAGAATTTGACACTTGAGTTAGAATAGTGTATATATGACGTGAGAATTTAACCTATAAACATACCATTAGTGTATAAATTAGAATTTAACACTTAATAATTGTAGCCTAATACACAAGAGATCAACCGGAAAAGAAAAAAGACACCCTTAATTGTGAATCTGGATAACGGAGATGTATTGAAAGTTTTCATAATCTTAGAAATGCAAGCATTGAAATTTGAAATATTTTAAAGAGTTATGTGCAAATCATTCAAATTTCGTCCAACAGAAATCATCAAAAACTCAGCACACAAACTAATGCAACAAGGCCAAGAACATTTCGGAATAATGCATATGAAAGTAATGAATCTACCTGCCTCTCGATGCGTTCGCACCTGGCAAGAACCTCCTTTGAATAAAGAAGTGGCTCTGCAACATCAGAAGTAGATTTCCATTGCTCAAAAGCAGATTGCAGACTATCAAACTGAAAACAACAAATAATCATACAATCAATTCAACATTTAACATTTCATTTACCAATATCCCATTTTTCAGAATCACTTCAATTTTAACTCAAAACCCTAAATTTTCACACTCTAATTCATTTCAGTGATGCATGTTCATATACTTTTATAACGAATCACACACTTCAAATTAATTTCATAACAAAATATTTATTAAAAAATAAAATAAAACAGACCCAAACACAAAGTTTTGGTTTAGGGTTTCGACACAAAAATCAGACTAAATCAGGGTCCAATACTTACCAAAATAAACCAACCCATGAATACGACGATTTTTCATGGTGAGGATCATAGATGTTCGGAGGTTGTCGGAACAATGAATGGGACAAAGGGAGTCCATAAAGTGTGTTTTTTCTTTTGAGGAGAGATAAAATAAAGGGTTTGTCTAACGTGTGCAATATTGCACATGTTAAGGTAACTAAAAGTAATATCTTTTCATTGAAAACCAACAATTATTGATTAAAAGTTACATATTTAATATAAAAAACACAAATTCCAAGTCAAAGTTACTACTTTAAACTTCTTAACATGTGCAAAATTGCACATGATAGAAAAACCCTAAAATAAATAAGAGATAATGGTAAGAAAACTTGGAGGCATGGTAAAATGGTTCTCTAGTTATCCAACTTTAACTCAGTTCATAGGGATATTGCATATTATATGTAAGGGCTGGGATTCGAACCCCTGACACTTCATTTTTTCACAATTTAATTGTGTGAGCTCTAGTCACTACCTTGCCACCTTGATCTTTAGAAATCTTTATTTTTGGTCTCTAGAAATTTTTTTATTTAGGTTAAATAAGTTTTTTTTTCTATAAATATATCAAATTTTGATGTTAGTTCTAAAAAGTAAAATGAGATATTTTCATCCTCACAAAATTTTTGTTTTATTTTTGGTCCCTAATAGATATGATTTTGACATGTTTTGAACATAATATGAATATATAAAGGCGTCTTACTGATGACGATGAGGAGGAGGAGCAGGGTCTTGCTAGAAATGCATGCATTAAGGTGGCTTTGTTGCTCTTGGTTGGGTATACCATTTTCGTTAACAAGAGAAGCAAAAACGTTAGTCTGATATGGCTGGCAGCGTTTCAGGACTTGGACACGTTGGGCGAGTGGTCATGGGGCGGGATGACACTTTGTCATACCCCAAATTTTGACAACTTTTTTTTCTTCTGTTTTTTATCTATTTTTATTCGTATTTTAAAAGCCGAGTAAAATTGTTGTCTCAAACGAAATTTCGGTAGGTAATTTAAAATACTTCATTTAGTCACCGAAAGGGACAGTTATAATTACATTTTTTTAGTTTATTATCTTCCCCTTTTATTTCATTCCTTTTATGTATTTATCTCATTTTTATTTAATTTATTTTTAATTTTAATTTTTATTTAATATTTTGTTTTTAGAGTGTTATCTTTTAAAGTCCTGTACACATGTCAGTTGTCTATTGGTCCTTTGGTTTCCTCTTGCACAAGTTTTTGCAGGGGCATTTTGGTCTTTGTCCTGTATCAGTCTTAAACCCTAGTTTTCCACCTATAAATAGGGATGGGCAAAAAAACCAAAAACTGAACTGAACCAAAAAAAACTGAACAATTACTAACAATTCTGAAACTGAATTGAAACAGTTCAATTCAGTTCAAAACAGTTCAGTCAATTTCATTTGTTTTTTTCATATTTTTTCAAAAGTATTAATAATAATAATTCAGTTCAGTTCGGTTTGAAACAGTTCAGTTCGAAATGCAAACAGTTCAATTGAGTTATTTTAAATTTAGCAATTCAGTTCGGTTCAGTTTTCATCCCGAGAACCATGCCCACCCCTACCTATAAATAGTGACACCGCTCAGAGGAGAGAGAAAAAACGCGTTAGAGATCAGTCAGATTTTTCTGCAATCAAAATCATCAAACACATCTCACCTTTCTCTCTCATCCAATTCTGGATCAAACACCAAAAAGTCACAAGAAAATTATGAACATACCAAGAACAGTATGAACAAAAATTTCCAGCCAACTAAAAATCATCATCGATCCATAACAACAACACCATGATTTTCGTTTCCCTTCACAAATCAACAACAAACTTTCACACCATTTCAACCACAACAATTTTTGCAACAAAACGTTCAACCCTTGTTCATAACACGTTCAAAACACAACAAAACGCTGTCACTACTTCCTTTTTCCAACAGATCTAAGATTCAAACAAATAAAGAAGAGGAAAGTAACCGAATCTGAACCGAATCCGATTTCAAAAGAGGAAAAGAGAGAAGTGTTTTTTCGTTTCTTTTTTTGTAGAGCTAGGCTATTTGGATGTTTGTTTTCAAAAACTAGTACCGAATTTGGTTAGAGGAGAAGGAGAGGAGGCTTTTGATATAAAAAATTTTGAAAAAAATTAAAAAAAAACTCCGACACGGCGGCGCTACGGCCGACCACCGCGTCGGAGCACTTCCGACCACCTCTCCTCCTTCTTCTCCGACGGCTCATTTTCTAGAGAGAAGGGAGAGCTTCTCTCTCTAAGAGAGAGAAGTCTTTGTGATTATGGTGTTTTTTTGGTGAAACTTGCTTTTATACCATTTATTGTTTGGTCTAATTTGGTGTGTGCATAACCATTTTATTGCTATGTGACCTCAAGACTAGACCGTTGGATCTCAGATCTGACGGTCCAGGATGCTCTTGGGAAGATTCACGTAGGCCTTTGTCATTTACTCCTCACTGTGTGTCTATTGTTTAAACCGTTAGATCTCAGATCTGACGGCTACTGTGTGTCTGACTTTAAATCCTATGAGTGTTGTCTATTTCCATTATTGTGTTCCTGATTTTTAAACCCTTGGATCAATTGATCTAGTGGCTGTGATGAATTGATACAGTGATTGAATCTGGACCTCCTGATTCATCAAGTGGTCCAGATTAATTCTGCCTGAGCCCTTTTGTTTTGTTTATTTTTTCAATATATTTTACATCATTTTTTTTAGAGCAATGCCACTGTCAAACTCTTTGACACACGCCTCTTAACACACGCTCCACAAGCTAGCCACGTCACCCTATTTTTAAGACTTGATATTTGCAACCGGCTCTTTTGGTTAAGAAACAAGAAACCCATTTGCATAACATACTTTTCCGATCAATCTTTCTCACTCTTAAACTACAAACCTCCAGTCACGAGCTTGAAGCTATTCACCTATCATTCCACAGCCACCATTTTCCCCACAAACCTCACACTTTTCCCTTGGCATGGTAGATTTTTACGTGAAAGTGGTTTTTTCAATTTAATTATTCTTCTAATTTAACATTCAAATTGAATTCTGCAAATTTATAGCATATAATAACGAGTGTTTTCTAGTGTCATAAGAACATTAGAGTGTCTATGTCTTAATTTCAAAATATAAAATCAAGAGCTTATAATGAAACCGATACACAAAAAAAAAATTGTGAAAAAATCTCCAACCCCCTAATCATGATGTCTCTGTAGCACCGGTAAGCCACCGCCCACCACCCACCATCTCACTCTATCGCCAACTTCCTCGGTTTGAAACTGGTACACAAACAATAGATTTTGTCTTTGCCATCTTCTTTATTCTTCTTTTTTAATCTCACTTTGTTAGCCACCAAGAGGACAAATCTGTTTTCCTTCACAACCAATTCACAACCTTCAGAGCATAACCATCATCGGAAAAGTATTTTGGAGTAGAAAAGACTCGCAATATGTTAGAAGAAGAAAGATCACACAATGTTTTGGGTTCCAGAAATAAAAAATGTTTAAAAATTGAAACTTGAAGAACTAGTCATCCGGTAGAAGGTTTTCAAAACCAAGAGACGTGGCTTGATTGTGGGGCGTGTGTTAGTAAGCGTTTGACAGAGAGTTTGACGGTAGCAGTTCTCTCTTTTTTATTTTAATGTCTCTTTTTATTCTAAAAAATGTGTTTTCTCTTTTAAAATTTTCTATATCTTAATATTTATTTTATGGAGAAAACTTATGTACAGTTACATAGACACGGTTTGTACTGTTCACGAATAAAAATATGACACCTGGATATTTAATTATATTAAATTAGGTGATTTAACGTTCGTTAACCTTTTCCGTTTCAGTGTTTCGTCTTCGCAACTGTCGTTATTATCTGCCATCCATCACAGTCTCCTTCCTCAATGCAAAACAGAAAGCAAAAGCCCAACACAGTAAAAGAAAGGAGAAAACATGCAGCAATTTTGGAAAGAAACAAGAATCTAAGAAAATCCAAACGGGTGGGTATGGAAGATTTCCTCTTAAACAGTTGCGGCACAAACTGAATCCTCCATGGCAGATCTTTTGTTTGATTATATGAGAATATGTTGTCAATTTTTGTTCTTCTATATCATATTAAAGAGCTGGGGCTTTTATCATGTCCTGGTGTTTTGTTTTGATGCACATAAGCTACAGAGGGTGGTATGGAAGATCAATCAGGGGAAATATGTGGCGGTGGTATGTTGATTCTCGAAGAGGGCCGGTTGCAGTTGATTGGTGACGGAAAGAAACGGTAACCAAACAAATCGTTTAGTGTTAAATTTTTAAAAGCTGA
>Ga0228710_1010284_pt1 | contig 12569 bp, 6 predicted proteins | sample MedpolnodulmetaG_FD_177995 | JGI IMG/M metagenome (GOLD analysis project Ga0228710, IMG submission 177995) | Root nodule microbial communities from Medicago polymorpha collected in Santa Monica, California, United States - pink nodules | ecosystem: Host-associated > Plants > Roots > Nodule...
TCTCGTGGTTTTTCTCACCTTCAAACCGTTTTCGGAAACCAACGTTTGTTTACCAAAAACCAGGGTGAAAAGCCTCCTACCATACATTAGTGATTTTTTTTGCTTAAAGTAAGTTAATTTAGGCCGCATGATCTAATCAACGGTTATTAAATGTGAAAAATAGATAGGATGTAATCATGGGGGTTTTCGCATTGTAGTATTTTTTTAAAACTGATTAAATAAAATAAGTGTAAATTACATTGCCCTCCCCAAAAGATGTTTGAATTACATTCTCATTCTCTCATGTTAAAATATACACTTCATTCGCCTCTTATTAAAAACATATTATAAAACATTTCACTCTCCTTCTCTGAGAGAAGCATGAATTACATTCTTTCACCTCTTATGTTAAAATCTACACTTTACTCTCTTAATAAATTTTTATTTCTAATACTCTAGTAAAAAAAATTAATCTTTATTTTTATAATAATTAGTATATAACAGAAATAAATTAATCTTTTTTTTCGGCAAAGTTAGAATACATTATCTTCTCCCACAAAAAGAAGAAAAACAAAGCACACCTAAATCTACTTATCTTCTCCCTTCATCACCTCTTTTCCACTTCAGATCGAGTTAATTCTCTGTCACGGTGTGACAAAAGGTTTGGGTTGGTTTGTTGTACAAAAGAAACAATAAAAATGGTTTTAAGATTTAGAATTTTGTTTGTCCCCAATAAACAATTTTGTTTGTACAAAAGAAACATTGAATAATTTTGAATAACGCAATATTTTTTGTGTTTTTTTTATTTTTATTTTTATTTTTAATTTAATGTTTATTTAAGAAAAAAATAGACAAGAAAATTTTAGGGTGAAGGGAAGAGTTCACTAGATGCAGAGGGAAAGAGGAAGAAGAAGAGGAGGGAGAGGACAAAAAAGTGATTAATGGTACATGCAAGTGTAGTATAAGCTCATAAAAAAGTCACTGATGCACGGTACATTACATGTTGGACTTGCGCACAGTAGCCAGCGCACAGTAGCCAGCGCCCAGATTACAACCTTCTGTCTTATCTTTCCCAAAACTCTTGTGTAAAGAGTATTGTCACTATCACACGAAGCTACTATCTTATGAAGTGGTAGCTACTAGCTTAAATGCAATACCTGTAGAAGTCTACTCTTTTGTACTCCATCATCTTAACAAAGGCATGCGCTTATATCTGTTTATTTGGCCATACACAATAGAAATAAAGATATTATTATTATTATCAAACTTAGGATATGATAGGTTGGATCAGATGCAATAATTTTTCTACCCTTTGAAAGCTATATTATTCAATGTGTGTATATCCACCACTATAGTCTTTGTATGAAAATGCATTTTCACATCTGCATTTTCCCATAGTGTGAATGGGGAGACCTGAGATCATCATCAAGCATTGACTCAAACACACGGCTTGCATTGCAGGAGAAAGATGTTACTATTATCCTCAATTATTGTTAGTAATTATTGATTGTTTGATGTTTTAAGAAGCTAAAATGAAATATATTAATCAAACATCTTAGTCTTTTCAGCACATGTAGTACCAAAAATAAGCTAAGAAATACAAATATTTGTTACATCATCAAACTAAGAATTGAAGCGATATAGCCACAATGAAGGCACGCGTAAAAAACAAAAATGAAATTGTTGTTAAATGAGAAGTCCCGAACAAAGAAGATGATATATCCACCATGTATGGTAATTGAAAGCAAAACTCGGATGATTTGCCTTCAGATGCCAGTAGAATGAAAGAAGCGTAATTATTGATTTATACTGAGAGTGAGATCCAATCCCTCAACTTCACTATCACAAATAAACCCCTTTACTTTAGTAACCAAACCAACTTTTATATACACGCACACACCACTCTTTTTATTGCGTCAACTTTTGAAAATTATGAAAGGTGTTTTTTTTATTAAAACTAAAATTATAAATGTTTGTTGCTTTTTCAAGTTATAACAAACCATTTTGAAAATTATGAACGGTTTTTTTTTATGAATTTTTTATTTTGATTAAAACTAAAAATATAAATGTTTGTTGCTTTCAAGTTATAACAAATTAAACTAACCATAATATAACAAAAAAAATATAATCTAAATTGTTTTTTTTAAAGACACCAACAACAATATTTTTTATAGACAAAGTTAAGAAAATAACCTCTTTCAGCTCTTTTGAGCTGAGAGCTGACTTTTTCTCTTTTCGAAAATGCCATCAATTTTCAATACAAATAACACATGTAACAAATAGATAATAATATATTTAAATATTAAAAACAAGTAGCAAACACGATATGAATATATAAACGTATAGTTTTTTTTTCCTTTATCATTTAAAAGGTGTAACAAACTAGATGAGTATATATATATATATATATATATATATATATATATATATATATATATATAATTTAGACTAACCTAAAAACATTAAGTTCTAGTTAGGATAAACTAAATCCATTTAGACTAAACTAAATCCACTTTTTTTTTGATAAGGCCAAGAGAAAGGTTAGGCATCCGGGCGAATCTAAAGCATCCCAACTAGGTTGACACCCAACAGAAACTCTCATCCTCTACCGCCTTCCCAATATATAATATTATTAAAAAACGAAAAAAATATGTACAAGAGGGGGGGACTAGGCCAAAACCCTCGGGGAACCAAAGTAAAAATAAAGCAAAGGACTAGAAATGGCTAAGGAAATCTATAATTGGGAAGCCCATGTCTGTCTCTAGCAAAATCAACTGCAAGCGAGGCCGGCATAGAATGGTACCACGAAGTAACAGTCAAATTCTGACCCAAGGAAGCCATGGTGTCTGCACAACCATTCCCTTCACGGAAAGTATGGGAACAAATGATGAATAGACCATGTTGCGTGCAATTGTGCCAACGATTCCGCAACCGCAAAGGAATGAGAGATGAATTCTTGAAGGCCTGCACCGCGCTAGCGGAATCACTCTCCAGCCACACCCTTGGCCAGTTGTAGAGGGCTGCAAATTCCATAGCAATCATGAGTCCCGTAAGCTCCGCCTCAAAGACCGAGCAGTCCCCAAGATTACTCGCAAATCCTCCCAAGAATGTGCCCCTAAAATCTCGAAAAATGCCACCGCAAGCCGCATTTGAATTAGCGACTGAACCATCCATATTCGCCTTGACCCAAGTGATTGTGGGAGGTTTCCAAACCACGGGGATAATGTCAACAACACGCCTGTACAAAGGAGGGACCAGAAATGCATCCAATAAAGCAACATCACATAATAAACATTTACCGGTGGAAGAGGAGCCGGACAATGAAACCATTGCTGCAATCTTCGTCGTAGTAGCATGGAGAGTAGCTTGTGCGGAGCTGAATCGAATAGAATTCCTAGCCACCCAAATGGCATAAACCATATGCACAATGGCAGCCCAATAAACATCACGCAGATGTGAGCTGCACCTCTGCGGTATGGAAGTCAGCAAGGTTGCATAAGATGTCAGAATAAACGTGCAGCTGAGTTTGGAGCCCAGCCATCTCCAAATTGCTACCGCAAAGTCACAATTAAGAAATAGATGAGCTGAAGTTTCTGCATGCTTTCCACAAAGGACACAAATCGAGACCAAGGTGCAGCCACGCTTTTGTAAATTCTCATCCGTAGGAAGTTTTAAAAGCATGAGACGCCAAAGAACAAAAGAATGTGAAGGGGGGGATATAGTTGTGCCATATATCCTTAGCCCAGTCCAGCGTGACATGTGGAGGAAGCAGAGTGTGGTACACAAGCTTTGATGATAGAACGCCATCTGCTGCATGTTTCCAGATGCGCCTATCAGCTAACGGTGTCATTGGGAGTATGATTTTCAATGCGCTTTCAGCCACCGTTGGGAAGTCAATGAGAGGTTTCGGAATCTGCCATTTACCGTGATCTATAATAGAGTCCAACTTGTCGTCGAGAGTTGGAAACCGAGAAGGGGGGACATTAAACAACGTGACAAGCGGAGTGCCCATCCAATTATCCCGCCATAAATTAATGCTGCTGCCGTTACCAATTATCCACACCGTATTTTCATTAACCACAGACAAAAATTCCCTTACACCGGGCCAAATAGAGGACTTGAAGTGTCGGTTGCGAGGGGTACCGAACGAAAGAAATCTTTTCTGAAAAAGCTTAGAGCGTTGAGAGTCTTGCGTGAAGAGATTCCAGCTGAGATGCAGAAGCAGAGACGAGTTAATGGACCGAGTGGACTTTAAATCGAGACCGCCAGAATGCCAAGGAAGGCAAACCTGCTTCCAAGAGACTGTACAGATTTTGCGTGTGTAAATGTCACCACTCCAAATAAATTTTTTAATCCATCTATCCAACATCTTTAGTAATCGAATCGGCCATCGATAGATATGAAAAGACTCCTTTCCATGGATAATAGATTTCACTAGTTGAACGCGACCCATGATGGATAATAAGACTCCTTTCCAAGTAGCAAGTTTTACCTTAATACGATCGACAATATGCTGAAAATGAATACGTTTAGGCTTACCTTGGAAGATAGGGCAGCCTAAATATTGGAAAGGAATGGTACCAACAGAAAAGCCGGACAATTGAGCAAGCATGTTTCTACGAGTCGCAGTCATTGCTCCAGCAAACAATTTACTTTTATCAAAGTTTACTAGCTGTCCGGATGTGTCTGAATAATCCTTGAAAATCCGGAGCAGACATCGAATATTCTTTCTCGAGCCCACACAACAAATAAGAACATCATCTGCATAAAGGATATGTGTTGGAAGTGAGATACCTCTACAATATGACATTGGTTGTAAAGAGGTAGAAACGCGTTCCATCTCTAGAGTGCGACTTAACACTTCCTCTGCAAGGCAAAAAAGAAGCGGCGAGAGAGGGTCCCCTTGGCGCACACCCCTCGAGCAAGAAAAATATCCCACAGAGTTTCCATTCACCAAAATAGATAGTTTTGCGAAATGCAAAATAACCTCTATCCAAGCACAAAACAACGGACAAAAACCAAACTGTTTCAAAACCGAGAGCAAAAAATTCCAATCAAGCGTATCGAAGGCCTTGCGGATATCAACTTTGATGGCAATGTTACCACCAAATTGCTTCTTTGTTAACAAATTAATCACCTCAGAAGCAATAATTACACAATCCGAAATATTACGGTCACGAACAAATCCCCGCTGCTGAGGAGAAATGACACGCATACAGATAATAGCTAGCCTATCCGCCAAAATTTTAGTGACAATTTTGAATTGAAAATTCGCCAATGCAATAGGCCGAAAGTCCCCCATTGAAGAGGCACCGGGTATTTTTGGAATCAGCACCAAAATATTAGCATTGACATTCGGGATAAGCACACCAGTATAAAAGAATTCTTGCACCGAACTGATCACATCTGAAGCTATAATGTCCCAAAATTGTTGATAAAAAAATCCTCCAAAGCCATCAAGCCCAGGAGCACCATCTGCATTCTTAATTTCATCAAAAAGAGGCATCGCGGTTAACACGACATTCTCCTCAACCGAAACCATCAACGGAATAACTTTCTCAACCAAACCATTGTCGACACAATTATTGGCACCAACAAAAATATTAGTAAAATAAGACACCACATGTTCCTCCATTTGTCTAGGTTCCGTAATGCGGAGATCCCCATCTTGAATTAAAGTAATAGGCTTTACGGAAGATTTTATACGCGCCATTCGAAAAAAATAAGCTGTATTTCTGTCCCCAAAAAGAAAACTCTGGTTTCGAGCCTTTTCACGCCAAAATTGGTCTTGACAATTTAAGGCTTTTGTCAGATGTAATTGCGCCTGTAATTCTAACGCATGCAGATCCGTGTCCATACCTGTAACATCGATCAGCCCCTGAAGTCAAGAGACCTCATCAGCTGCGAGCTGAACTTGTCGTTGCACATCTCCGAAAACCGACTTGTTCCAAACCCGGAAAGCATCCTTTACTCTTTTTAATTTTAACTGTAAACGGTGCATTCCTGATCCAATAACCTCCTTCTTCCAAGTATTTAGAATAAGAGGTCGACATTCTGCATGATTTGTCCAAGTTTTAAAAAACTTGAATGATGTAATTTTTGGGACGCTAGAGAGTGTCATGCGCAGTAGCAAGGGGTGATGATCTGACTGAGTCCTCATAAGAGCCGTGCAAGAAGTACCTCCCCAAAAATATTCCATGCCTCATTACAAATAGCTCGGTCTAGACGAAGGAAAACAGAAGCAGAATCTAACCTGCCATTATTCCAAGTATATTGCACTCCGTTGGTATTGACATGTAGTAAAAGATTCGCATTGGTCCAAGTAAGGAAATCATTACAAGAGATCGAAGGCGGAAGACGGCGACCCCTTTTCTCATGTGCTCCCAACACCGCATTAAAGTCACCCACAAAAATCCACGGACCCACCAAAGTAGTCTGAAGCATAGTCAAGTCAGCCCACAGTTGTGGTCGAGTAATGTAAGAAGTACTAGCATAAACTCCCACAATATATATTTTAATGCCCTTGCACACATGCTCCATCACCAAACATTGCGAAGAAGCGAAAATGACCGTATATAACACGTCGGATCCCCACACCGCCCAAAGGTTAGGAACAACGGGATCCCTTTTATTCACACAATAGTTAGTAACTCTAATACTATGCCAATACCAATTAGGTATCGAATCATAAAGAACCATTGGCTCCGCAACGAAAACCAATGAAGGATTATTTAAACGACACATCTCGCTAAAAGCCACACGAGCATCATTGTTACCAATACCCCTAACGTTCCAAAAAATAATATTAATCATTGAGGGGTTGGAGGGGGACCCAGGCAACGGGTTTGATAGGTCGACTTAGTCTTGTTCAATTTCTTCTTTTGAGACTTGGAGAGCACCGGAGAGAAAGGTGCATCATTGACCGCAGCCTATTTCAACCAATTATTCATAAAGTCCATATTCTTCTCTAACGTGGGATTTACCATAGCATCCGGAGCAGCCGTGATATGTGTGACCTCTAAAGGATTTACCGGAGTGATAACTGGATCGTCATATACTACAACTGTACGGGCCACTGTATCTGTGACATCCACAAGTGGCATGCTAAACGAGTGTTGGGCTATAACATTGCTTTTGTTTGACGTGTTTTCAGAGGGAGGAATGATCTCTGCTGGAATTTCTTGATGTTGCTCCTCTATTAATGCAACCGTGGTTGTGTCTGCCCCGTCCAGAGGAGGAAATTCACGTTGTATAGGAAGTTGCTGCTGCACCTAGGTATCATCAATCTGGGCACGGGACTCTGCAGCAATATGTTGTGTGTCTGTCCCATTAGATAAATGGCCGGATTTTCGACAGAAGCATCCCGTTGATCCTCCACTACAGAAGGAGCTGGTGCAGCCTCCTTTTGGGGGGCAGCAAAGGCCGCAGATGAGCCTATACCAGAGGGGTTTTCCTTGGTAGGTACCCAAGTTTGTTTCTTCGACGGAACCGGTTGCTTGCCTTGAATTATTGCATCCTTGGATGCATTGCTGTCCTTTCGTCGATAAAGCCAACGACATGCTGAAACGTCGTGGCCGATGTTGTGGCAGTGTGTACAGTAATCCGACATCCATTCATAGGCAACTTCCACTGTGAAAGTGTAACCTACTCTCTCAACCGTGATTTCATGGAAAATCTTTTTTAAGAAGTCCATATCCACCAAAATGCGGGCATAATGACCATAAGTGCGGTTGGACGTCGCCTTATCAATGAGGTTTGAATAAGTGCGGTTTGAATGAGGATTTAGTTTAGTAAATCAACATACCCCCCTTCAAACCAATTTAAAATAAAAGATAATTTAGTAAATTGCACTCAACTTTTATTTTTCAAATTTCAATTAAACCTTCCAAAAGCTTGTTCCTAAATTTACAAAAATAATCTTCTCTTTAAAATTTATTTGGATGGTAATAAGTGGGTCTTTTTGTTGAAATGAAAAGATGCACACTTACTTAAACTTTAATATTTAGATTGATACAAGTTATCAACCCCTATATATATATATATATATATATATATATATATTTATTAAGTTGGTTTGATTACTAATGTAAATGAGTTATAATGAAGTTGAGTGTTTCTTTATTCATATCAGATTTGCCGCACTGTAGTTTGAGTTATTTCATAGTTAAGTCTAATTCTTTGACTCATAAGTTTATTATTAATTCTCTTTAAAAAAAAGTTTATTATTAGTTGTTGGGGTGTCTGAGTTATGTTTTGGTATATCAAGTTTAAGTAAGAGTCTTACATTAATTAAAAAGTGGATATTGAGTACTTTATAAATGAGAGGATCTATAAACCTAATATTTAAAAAATTTAGATTAAAATGTGGTGCTCAACTCACTTATATGATTGCTTTGGACGCAATCTAGATGTTCGTCAGACTCTCCTCATAGCCCGTCTAAATTTGCACTCCAATTCTATGATATGTTCATCTTTCATGATGGTCCAATATTCATTCATGCTAACTGTATGCCATCATTCACTATTAATTTTCACTCAGCTACTCGGTACCTCTCATCCAACACCTCCATGTCCTAGTATGAAAATGCATTTTCACATCTACATTTTCCCATAGTGTGAACGGGGAGACCTGAGATCATCATCAAGCATTGACTTAAACAACGGCTTGTACTGTTGGAGAAAGATGCTACTATTATCCTCAATTATTGTTAGTAATTATTGATATTACATAGAGATTGAGATCCTATCCATCAACTTTATTATCACCGATAAACTCCTTTACTTTAATCACCAAACTAACTTAATAAATATTTATATTAAGTTCGAAGTCTGACACTGTACGACATATGTCAGTTCAACTCAGTTTGGTGTCCCAAAAATTTATTATTATTTTTTGTTTTTACACTCCTTGAATCAATGTCTGATATTTGTATGACGGTCATACAACATGTGTCAGAAAACTCAAACATGTATCTAATTTTATTTTATTTTTGCTTCGACATACCTTGGACACATCCCAGACGTAGAGTCGGATTAGGCAAGTGTACCAAATCCTTTACCAGGTAATAAAGTGATAAAGTAGAGTATCATATCCACAGGGATTGTCGTTTCGTCCAAACAATTTGCGTTACATATTTTAAGTTGACGATATAAAATAAAAGAGATAAGAGTCAGAGATTGCAATTTTTATCTGTTTGCAACAGAGCAAGTTACCTGTTTTTGGTTGCAGAAAAGGAAACAACGGTTAGGACTCTTTAAATCGCTCCAAGACAATTTATTTTTGTTGTTTCAATCGCTCCATAAACAAGACAATTTACTAATTGTACTTTTGTGATTACTTGGTTTTGATTATTGTGTGCACCTCTACCACAATTATATACTTTATCACAATTTCTTATTTAGTCTTGAATCATATTTGAAATTAATTTTCAAGTTTAATTTGATTGATCTATACTTATATTTTTGTATATAATTTTTTTTGAGAAAGTTCTATGACTTGTATGGTTATCATATATTTCTTTGTTTATTCTTGTCAAATTTTGGAAGAATTTAACATTGAAGCATCCCTGAAGGATTGCTCAAACTATGAAGATATTTTATGATATAGTTTTCGAAGAACTATTTTTTCCTTTTAATATTAAAGCATTCCTGAAGGATTTCTCAAAGAACAAATAATTTAATATCAAGCATTCGTAAAAGATTGCAAAATAAAAATATTGTGATTTTTCTTTGTTATTCTCGATAAAGGTTTGTGGTGAGTTCTTGAAGAAATAAATCTTTGTTAACATCTATTGAATTTATATTTTTAATAATTTTTTTATTGAACTTTATTCAGTTAACACATTAGCATGTTTGATATTCTTGATAAATATTTGAATAATTTCACATCAAGCGCCCCTGAAGGATTGCGCAAAAGAAATGTTCTTGATAATTATGAAGATCATGTGTAATATAATTCTTGAAGAACTAAATATATATATATGAAGATCAAAAGAATTGTCCTTGAAGGATTAAAAAGAAAATCAAATATGTATCATTGTTTATGATGGTTTGATATATATATATAGTTCTTGAAGAACTAAATATTTAAAATCAAGCATCCTCGAAGGATGGAAAAATCATGATGTTACTTGGTGTTGATAGATTTATGGTTGAAAATAAGATCTGTTTTATCTTTTTTAAAAAAAAAAGAAGGTATTGAAGTGTTTACACATTAAGAATGTAATGTAGTTCTTGAAGAAATAATTTCTTATTTTGAGGATCCTGAAGGGTCGCCCAAATAAAGAAGTCTTTTGATAATTGTTTATGAAAATTTGAAATATAGCTCCTGATGAACTAAAATTTGATATTAAATCATCCTTGAAGGATTGCAAAATTGTGATTTTACTTGCTTATTGTTCATAGGGGTTTGCGGAGTTGTTGACCACAATTCAAATATATAAGATCTATTTGATCTTAGAATAAGTTATATTAAAAGAATTAAAAAAAAATATGTATCCTCTTGAATGTTCTCCTGAAGTAGCAACATTAAGAAAACAATCTCAAAAATAATTTTGAACGATAAATCACATTTGTGATTGAACGTTAGAGTACAATCATTGATTGAAATGATGAAGTCTCACATGATAAATTGAACTTTATTTTTAGATTGTATTATCCATACTATATTGTTTTGAAATGAGATTCTTGTTAGTTGACATAATAACTATAAATTAGATTTGTATTATTGATTCATTCCATAAAAAAAAAATATGCATAAACTACTCTGGAGATTGATAGAATTACGCACTGAGAATGCATTTTATTCTTGCAGGTCTCGTAGAAATTTATTACGTTTCAAGGATATCATTCTAAATTTATATCATATTGAAGAAAAACAGATGTTAAATATCTCTATATTACATGATATACTCTAGAGAAAATAAGTGTAGAGAAAGAAAATAAAAACTCTGATTTGTACTAAACTTATATTAGTGAAATGAAAGCACATATTATTGTAAACCTGAAGTTTACATATTGTATTATTAGTGCAATGGAAGCACGTATTATTGTAAACTAGAAGTTTACATATTATATTAAATAAATCGTTGGCAAGACCGGTGATGCAGAAACTAGTTGAAAAAAATGGATATATATTGAAGAGACAAAAGATTCTTCAATCTAGTAACTATCGTGTGTTACTAGCTCCCGGAGAAAGTTGACAATTTAAAAAAATGAGTCTTTCATTTATATAAGGTGATATTTAAATTAATACACTGATTATGTAAATTGCTTGAATATTATATGATTTGAATCAATGCATCAACTAAATGATCACATGTATATTCCCAACCACAAGTTTGTGAGATTATTATGTCCACAATTTGACTAGGAGTTTATTTTCTGAACTTTTCAGAAAGCATTTGATACGTATCATTCGTCAGTTGAAATTAACATTGAACAGCTGATAGCATTTGCTCATAAATATGGACTTGAAGATCCATTCTTTAGACGTCTAAAGTTAATTGTATGATTGATACCTATGAGACCATACGTTATAAACTCTAGTTTGGTTATGAGACCATGTCTTATAAACTCTATTTTGGGAATCAATAATCTTGTGTGTTGAGATATTGATTTGCATCAAGCCAACAAATTACTATATAAGTTCTCCCCTTAATCTATCATAGGTTTTAGGTTAACAACCTAATAGTTTTCATCCAAGTGGATTTTGGATGTGTTGTGTATATCATAATTGCTCCAATATAATGCACTAAGATAAATCTTTAAAGAATATTAGAACAATCTATTTGATATGAATCCTCATCTATCATTAATTATGCTGAGCCAACTTATTTACAGCCCAATAGGCTGATTATCAACTGATGGATTAGTTTTCCCAATATTAGGGGGAGATAATAAGCAGCTGAAAATTTGAAATTGAGGTTCAAATAAATTATTTGAAAGGAAATATTATTGTCTCATCTTGATCCTCAAGATATAGTTCATTTGAAAAGTTAAACAAATCAAATATCAGTTGCTAATGCTCCAAATAAAATAGATGTACTTGTCAGATAATCTAATATGTAAATGAGTATCAACCGTGCCTAAAGCATGATAGATCAATCGGCTTCAAATATAAAAAGCCTCGAATAAGAAAAGGAGTTTAAAGGAATGATAACTCAAACGAGGATATAGAAACTCTAAAAGAGTTTGCTGACATAATTTATTTTTTAGTTCCAGAAGAACTAATCAGGTACTTGGAACTTATGAAATACTAATAAATTATACCATGAATGAAAGATCTCAATGGAATGAGATGGAACCAAAATGAAGTCAATGTCGACGTGTTTTCGGATATAATATAGCGCTATATGTAATAAGTAATAATGAGGATCATGGGTTAAAGTCTATTAAAGATTATAGAGAAAGATAAATATCTACAAATGGAAAGAGACAATTCCAGTGAAATCAAACTCGTTTCATAAAGTAGAATTAATTTGTTTGGACTTGTAGTCCGCACACTTGAAGATGTGAAGTTAAATGGATAAGTATGATTTTTCGCGCGAAAAGGGAATTAGAATGGTGAAATAAATACATACATACATACA
>Ga0228710_1010285_pt1 | contig 12567 bp, 11 predicted proteins | sample MedpolnodulmetaG_FD_177995 | JGI IMG/M metagenome (GOLD analysis project Ga0228710, IMG submission 177995) | Root nodule microbial communities from Medicago polymorpha collected in Santa Monica, California, United States - pink nodules | ecosystem: Host-associated > Plants > Roots > Nodule...
TGCTCTAGAACTTGTTCAATCAGAATCTCTAAGAATAGTACTTTGATTATGGATCCTGCACACTTGAACAAATTGTTTAGCATATCCAATTGATTATTTTTAATACCTTGTTATTGTCAAAACTCAATAGGTGACTTGTGAAACACCCTTGTTCCAACACAATCCATTGCCATAAATGAGTTGCAAACTGACACCAAAGAAAAAGACGTTCGGAAGATTCGTTCGCAGTCATACATAAACTGCTAACCGATACGACAATGCATCCACGATTCCTGAGGTTTTCATCCATGGGCATCTTCCCATGATGGAGTATCCAATAAATACAAGAATGAGAAGGCGGTACAACAGGGCTCCAAATGTGATCCGCCCAAGGCAGCAGTGTGGTGCTCGTACGGAGAAAAGAGAGTGCTAGTTTTGATGTCAGAATACCATCTGGGGCGTGAGTCCATGCCAACACGTCAGGGAGCTTGCTTGTGGGCAAAACTATTGCTTCCATGCGATATTTTATGTCCCCCATAGTCTGTTAAAACCGCAGGAAAATTCCAGCCACCATTCACAATAACTTCTGACACCGTTCCTTTAAGATGACCATGGAAATCTGGGTCAATATGAAGTAAGTCTACCAAAGGTTCACCAAGCCAATTATCCGTCCAGAACTGAATCTTCTCTCCCGTGCCTACGATCCACAGAGAATTCTCCATAGCTGTACAAACTAGGACTTTAATACCCGACCAAATTGAGGATTTGAAATGGTGTGTGATCGGTTTACCATTAGTAAAATAGCGCTTTTTGAAAAGAATAGACCATTGAGTGTCCTTTGCCAATAAATCCCAAGCCAACTTCAGAATCAACGCTTCATTAATTAAACGTGTTGGCTTTAAATCTAGCCCCCCTTCAGACCAAGGCCGACACATCACACTCCATGAAACCGTGCAAACTTTTTTGAAAGGACATCACCGCTCCAGATAAAATTTTTAATCCAAGAGTCTAGGAGACGCAACAGCCGTCTAGGCCAAAAATAAACATGGAATGAGTAAACAAGCATCCCATGAATTATAGATTTCACCAACTGCACCCTGCCCATAATTGAAAGAATGATTCCTTTCCAAGTAGCTAATTTTTTTCGAATTTTGTCTGTAATCGATCTGAGGTGAATTACCTTTGGTTTTCCTTGAAAAATAGGACATCCAAGATACAAGAACGGAACTGTTCCAACACTGAAGCCCAACATATTTGCAATCATATTTATCCGAGTCACAGACATTGAACCCATGAAGAAGCGGCTTTTGGAATTATTCACAATCTGCCCCGAGATCGCTGAGTATTTGTTGAAAATGCTAATGAGCTCCCGGATGTTTCTTTTCAAACCTGTGCAAAATATCATAATATCGTCAGCATGCAATACATGGGTCGGGAAAGTAGTACCACGGCAGTAAGACATAGGAGTGAGGCGTCCCCTAACAACCGAACCAGAGAGGGCTCTGCTAAGAACCTCTTCAGCCAAGCAAAATAACATAGGGGAGAGAGGATCTCCCTGACGAACCCCACGAGAACAAGCGAAGAAACCAACCGCCCTACCATTAACCAAAATAGATAAACGAGCAAATTTTAGAATGGCAAGAATCCAATCAATGAAAGTTGTTTCAAATCCGAAATTGCTAAGGACCAGCACCAAAAAATTCCAGTCTAATGTGTCGAAAGCCTTGGATATGTCGACTTTGAGAGCAATATTCCCACCAAACTGATTTCTGTCAAGAGAATTGATCGCTTCGGAGGCAAGAATAACACAATTGGAAATGGTACGGTCACGGACAAAACCTCTTTGCTCAATAGAAATGATTCAGGAAGTAATATAAGCAAGCCGATCCACCACTATTTTATTAATAATTTTGAATTGGAAATTAGCAAGCGCAATGGGGCGGAAGTCTCCCATGGAATTTGCTCCTGGCACTTTCGGAATTAGCACAATCAGATTTGAATTAACATTATTGGGCAACGATCCACCTTGAAAAAATTCTTGGATGGACTGCACCACATCTTTTCCAACAATATCCCAAAACGTTTGATAAAAGTGACCACCAAACCCATCTGCACCCGGTGCCCCATCACCATTAAGAGCAAAAACCGCGTCCTTAATTTCTGCACTCAGCGGGAACCGCAACAACATCAGATTATCCGCCTCTGTCACTAAAGAGGGGATTGTTTCATCTACCAAAGTGTTTAGTGTACAATTATTCTCCCTTCCAAATATTGCCTGAAAATAATTGAGAATATGAGACTCTATAGTCGCGGATTCAGTAATAATATTGTCTCCATCTTGTAAAAAAGAAATAGATTTTGTTGCTGCTCGGATTTTAGCGGTTCTATGAAAATAAGCAGTATTACGGTCGCCACTGATAAAGTGTTGGTCTCGATATCTCTAGTTTGAAGGTTGATGAATTGATAGGATCCTTCCAAAATTTTGAAATAACTGTCAACAACAAGAATGATAAGAAGGGCAAGGGGATTGCTTTCGCATCTAGTGTAAAGCCTGATGAGTCACAAGTAAATCAAAAAGATGATGAAGATATGACAGAGTCTCTGGCACTACTTGGAAGACAGTTCAAGAAGATCTTCAAACAGTTTGATAGAAGGTCTAAGTCAAATGGTCAGAACATCAAACCCAACATTGACAATCAACCAAGTAAAGAGAAGATGGTAAGGTATGATGAGAAGAACTCTCAATACAAAGGTGTTCAATGTCATGAATGTGAAGGATATGGCCATATCAGAACAAAATGTGCTACTTTTCTAAAAAACCAGAAGAAAAGTTTAGTTGTCTCATGGTCAGATAGAGATGACTCTGATGAAGAGGTGAAAGTTGAATTTGTTAATCATGTCTCTACCTTAACAGGTAGAATTATGTCAAACACTGAATCTTGTGAAGAGGAGATGTCTTATGATGAGCTTGTTATTTCCTACTATGACCTAACTGCTAAAAATGTTGAATTAACCCAAAAGGTTGAGGAACAGGTAAAAGAGATTGCTCAATTGCATGATGAAAGGTTTGATAATCTAGCTTATATCTCAGAACTCAATGATGAGTTATCAAAATTAAACTCTCAACTTGAGTATATGAGGGAACAAATTGGAATGATGACTGCAGATTCAACAAGGAGCAAGCAAATGCTTAAACATTTGAAGGAACATCAGACCAAGAAGAAATTAGATTCCTGGGTGTGTGATCATTGTAAAGGGAAGGTCAAATTAGACCTTACTGCTTCAAGCTGCATGGTGAGTGAAAGCAATTTTAGAAGAAACCCTATGAGAAAAGATGGACCTTCAGAAGTTTTAATACATGATTAATTGCTCACACATCTTTAAGAGCATCATCTAAAAAGGACTGGTACTTTGATAGTGGTTGTACAAAACGTATGATCGGGGTAGATAAATATCTAGAATATGTGAGACCTTATGCAACTAGCTATGTTACTTTTGGTGATGGAGCTAAAGGAAAAATTGTGGGAATTGGTAACCTGATCAAACAGGGTTTGCCAAGAATTGATGATGTGTTGCTAGTTAAAGGATGAACTGCCAATTTAATTAGCATAAGTCAGCTGTGTGATCTAGGACTACAAGTAAACTTCACCAAGCCTGAATGTCAGATTTCAGATGAGAAAGGAGAAGTACTAATGAGAGGCACAAGGTCCAAGGACAATTGTTATCTTTGGGTATCTTAGGAAGAGGCATTTATCTCAATCTGTCTTTTGAGAAAAGAATAAGAGATCAAGTTGTGGCATTAAAGGTTGGGTCATCTACATCTGAAAGGGATGAAGAAAGCCTTATCTTCAGAAGCAATCAAAGGACTACCTGATCTAAAGATTGTTGAAGGCAACATATGTGGTGAATGTCAGATTGGAAAACAAACAAGGATGTCCCATCCAAGGTTGGAACATCAAGCAACCTCTAAAATCCTTGAACTTCTGCACATGGATCTGATGGGACCTATGCAAGTTGATAGCATTGGTGGAAAAAGGTATGTTCTTGTTGTTGTTGATGATTTCTCAAGGTTCACTTGGATGAATTTTATTAGAGAAAAATCAGACACTTTTGATGTGTTTAAAGAATTGTGCATACAACTGCAAAGAGAAAAAGGATGTGGCATTGTAAGAATTAGGAGTGAGCATGGAACTGAATTTGAAAATGATAAGTTTGATGAATATTGTTCAGATGAGGGAATCAAACATGAATTCTCATCACCTATAACACCCTAGCAAAATGGTGCTGTAAAAAGAAAGAACAAGACTCTCCAAGAATCTGCTAGAGTCATGCTTCAAGCTAAACACCTACCTTATTGTTTCTGGGTTGAAGCTATGAACACAACATGTCATATCCACAACAGGGTAACCCTAAGAACTGGAACCACAACAACCCTCTATGAGTAATGGAAGGGAAGAAAACCTATTGTCAAATATTTCCATGTGTTTGGTAGCAAGTGCTACATTTTGTCTGATAGAGATTACATAAGGAAGATGGATCTTAAGAGTGATGAAGGAAATTTTCTTGGTTACTCCACAAACAGCAGAGCTTATAGAGTATTTAATTCTAAAACTGAAACTATGATGGAATCTATTAATGTTGTGATAGATGATGTGCCTAAAGAAAAAGTTCCTGATGTTGATGCTGATGTTGGAACATCTGTTCAGGAAACAAATGCACCTATTCAGGTGAATGAATATAAACCTGAGAAAGAAGAAATCGTAGAAGCTGAGCAACATCAAATGTCCTTTACTAAAGGTCCCTCTATTAGAATTCAAAAGAATCATCCTCAAGACCTAATCATTAGGAATCTTGATCAAGGAATCACAGCCAGAAGATCAGTTGGAGTCATTGTCAACTCCTGTTTTGTGTCCAAGATTGAACCAAAGAATGTCAAAGAAGCCCTGACTGATGAATTCTGGATTGAAGCAATGCAAGAAGAACTGAATCAATTCAAAAGGAGTGAAGTGTGGGATTTAGTTCCAAGACCTGAAGGGATGAATGCGATAGGTACCAAGTGGATCTTTAAGAAAAAGTCTGATGAACATGGTACTGTAACCAAAAATAAGGCAAGATTAGTAGCTCAAGGCTATATTCAGGTAAAAGGTCTGGATTTTGATGAGACTTTTGCACCTGTTGCTAGGTTGGAATCTATAAGATTACTGTTAGGTGTATCATGTATACTCAAGTTTAAGCTGTTCCAAATGGATGTAAAGAAGGCCTTTCTGAATGGGTACTTAAATGAAGAAGTCTATGTTGAGCAACCAAAAGGATTTGTTGATCCTAGCTTTCCCAATCATGTCTACAAATTGAAGAAAGCTCTGTATGGATTAAAGCAGACACCTAGGGCTTGGTATGAGAGACTCACTCAATTTCTTGTTAATCAAGGATACAGAAAAGAAGGAACAGACAAGACCTTGTTTGTAAAAGATGATAATGGAAGACTAATGATTGCCCAGATATATGTTGATGACATTGTTTTTGGTGGAATGTCGAACAAGATGGTTCAACATTTCATTCAGCAAATGCAGTCTGAGTTTGAGATGAGCTTAGTTGGTGAGTTGACCTATTTTCTTGGACTTCAGGTTAAACAAATGGAAGATACAATCTTCATTTCTCAGAGTAAATATGCCAAAAACATTGTGAAGAAATTTGGCTTGGATAATGGTGGTCACAAGAGAACTCCAGCTGCAACTCACTTGAAGCTGACAAAAGATGAAAATGGTATATCTGTTGATCAAAGCATGTATAGAAACATGATTGGAAGTTTATTATATCTTACTGCAAGCAGACCAGATATAACTTTTGATGTAGGTGTGTGTGCAAGGTATCAAGCTGAACCAAAGATGAGTCATCTTACTAAAGTGAAGAGGATACTGAAGTACATTAATAACACCAGTGATTATGGGATCTTATACTCATATAGTGAAGACTCTAAGCTGATGGGGTACTGTGATGCTGACTGGGCAGGAAGTGCTGATGACAGAAAAAGTACTTCTGGAGGATGTTTGTTTCTAGGAAATAATCTAATTTCCTGGTTTAGTAAGAAACATAATTGTGTGTTTTTATCCACTGCTGAAGCTAAATACATAGCAGCTGGAAGTAGTTGTTCTCAACTTGTTTGGATGAAGCAGATGTTGAAGGAGTATAATGTTGAACAAGATGTTCTAACCTTATACTGTGACAACCTAAGTGCTATCAATATTTCCAAGAACCCTATTTAACATACTAGAACAAAGCACATTGACATTCGACATCATTTCATCAGAGATCTTGTTGAAGAAAAGGTTGTGACACTTGAGCATGTTGACACAAAGGAGCAACTGGCAGACATTTTCACCAAGGCCTTAGATGCTAAAGAATTTGAAAAACTAAGAGGCAAGTTGGGAATTTGCCTGCATGAGGAGGCTTGATCATCTGCGTTGTGAGGCATGCTATCAATTTTCTCTTTTTGCACGTCTTTGAATTGTGGGGTATACATGCAATGAAGTACTCCTGAAGTCCTCTACCTGTTGTGTTGGCATATTTTGTGGCTAAAAAGGGGGAGAAAAATGGTATATCTATACTCTCTATGCCTGTATTCTGTTTGCATTTATCTTACAGCTTTTTGAATGTGTGCTGCTGTACTGCACCTATTTTTGTATGCCTGTATTTTCTGTTGTTGCATTTATTTTGCAACTTTTTCAGGCTATGTGTAGATGTTGGCACTGATGTTGCAACATCTTGATGTTGATCTGAGAATTTATTTTTCTCAGCATGTTATGTGTACATGTTCCATGCTGATGTTCAATAGAATATTGGAACATGTCAGTGAAGACTTGTGTAGATGTTGGCACTAATGCTGCAACATCTTGATGCTGCTCTGAGAATTTATTTCTCTCAGTGTTTCTGTTGTACATGTTTCCTGCCGATGTGCTATGGTTTAATGGAACATGTCTTTGTGTATGACTTTTAAAAGTCTAGGTGACTCTGTATGACCTTGATAGTTCTGCTAGCTTAGGTATGCTAGTTGGTGAGTATTCCCTGAAGATTTGTTTGATTCAGCCCTGAAACTTTCCTTATTCTATGCGTTAAGAGTGTTGGCTTTCAAGATTCTTATTGTGCATGTGTTCAGGGGGAGTAATGAAATATTCCTGTAAGTAGTCACTCATAGGTTCATATATTCAGGGGGAGTGATACTTCTATGTGTGTTTGCGCTAGTTCAAGCTGGTTGACAGGATGATGAGTCAGATGTTTAAACATCCATGTCTGTCACTTGTAAGTATGAGAATTTATCTTTCCTTGCTTCTTTTTGTGGTTGGTGACAATACTCTACAGACATCCATGTTTGTCAATTTATTTTTCCCTTGCTTCTATGGTAGGATGGTGACGGTACTCTGTAGGTACGGGAAATTTATTTTTCTTTGCCTCTATGTGTGGCAGGTACTCCTGTCTGAAGTTATGAAGGATGCTGAAACATCCTATCTTGTGTGGGAATTTATTTTCCCTGTTTGTAGGATTGAAAATTTATTTTTCCTCTACTCTATGTGGTGAAGGATGTTGAAACATCCAATGTATGGGAACTTATGTTTCCTCTGTAGCACAGGAATTTATTTTCCCTCTGGTCTATGTGGTGAAGGATGTTGGAACATCCAAAGTATGGGAACTTATGTTTCCTAGTGTAGCATAGGAATTTATTTTTCCTCTGCTCTTGTGAGACTATGCTAATATCTTATTCGCTGCTGCATGTCTCTGATAAGTGTAATACCTCTACAGCTGAAGCTGTGATTGAAGACTCGTGAGGTATTCTTGTATGCACACGTCTGATACTTCTTTAGTGATACTATTATGCTACTCCTTCTTCTTGAATATGTGTTCGTGATGACTTGAGGAAATGTATCTGAGGTGTCTCTTTAGATTTTGTGTGCTAGCTATTTCTTCATAGGTATGTGCTCTTGCTCTTGGAGAAATGGTATTCTGTACCCCTCTATTCTTTGTATTTCACCTTAATTTGTTTTAGCAAAAAATTTGCCAAAGGGGGAGATTGTTGGGTATTTGTATTGGCTGCATTATTGCTAAAACAAATATCCTTGTTTGTGTTGTTGGAACCAATGTTCCAACATGAGTTTAGGCATCTCTGTAAGATGTTGGATACGATGTTCCAACATCCTGGCACGGTTCACTGTGCCTGGGTTCATGCCTATTGTACGCGCGCCCTTCATTGTTTAAGGAAACAATATTTCCTTATCTTATTGACCAAGTAACGTGCATATCTTTACAGAATCAGCTGTGGAATATTTCTAAAATAGTATTTATATTTTAGGAAATATTTGTTATTGTTTTGGACGATCCTAAAGATGTTCCGACATTTTAGGACTTTCCTTATTTGTTTATGATTCTTGTTTTGCAGATTAGCTGAACCGATCTGCTTTGTGCTGAAGCCCAACTAAAGTATTTAGCCCAAGTTGCTTCAGTATATAAGGGAGACTTCAAGACCTAATTGATCATTCAAGCCGTCATACTAAAATTTTTAGATTTTTAGGGTTTTGAGTCTACATGTGCTCTACTCTTGTATCGTTTGTGATGCAAGTTTAGAACCTATATTGTGATCTTTTCTTGTATCGTTTGTGATACATGTTTAGGACTGTGTGTTGAGTTTGATACTCTTGTGTACTACACCGAAGTTGTGAAATAAGGTGTTAGTTGTTTGTTTGAAGGTAACTTCACCGTTTTGTTTGTGTTTAGGTCTGATAGGTCACAGGGGCTGTGACTGACCATTAGGATAGTGAGATGGGATCTCAGATCTAGGAGTTCCTAGGTTGAAGTCTAGATGGGTAGGTCCTAGGTCTTTAGTGTAAACGAGGAGTTTGCTGAGAGCTATAGAATAAGGACTACACTAGTGGATTTTCTTCCTGGCTTGGTAGCTCCCAGAGTAGGTGTGTTTGTCACCGAACTGGGTCAACAAACTCACTGTGTTCTTTACCTTCTTGTCATTTATTTTCTTGTTTTTATTTCTGTTTATTTTGTGATGTTGAAACATTGAACGAAACATTATAAACGTTGAAACATCTTACAGAACATTTTAAAACAAGTATGCTAGAATTTCATGTGTAATTTGGATCGATTGTGTCGTATTATCTGATAATGTTGTTAAACTGGCGTAATTCAGTTTGGTTATGAATGTGTCGTTATTACGGGTCATTTATGACTTTCCAAAAACTTGTTCAGTTACTGCACTGCATTTATTGCAGCTTCTGGTGTCTGCTATAAACTTGAGTTAACTCACGCTAGTGTAAGTGACAGCGTGAGTTAACTTGCACTGAAGTTAACACTAGCGTGAGTTAACATACATAGGGGTATTTTCGTCTTTTCAGTTGGGAATGAGCAAAAACAGTTGGGTAAAGAACAGAATTCCCACGATTTCTAAGATGATATCAGAGCTTCTTCAAGATCCATTGGACCACCTGCTATCAGGTTTCCGCTATCGGACCACCCACCATTTATGTCCACGAACCAAGCCCAATAGTGATGGTCGTGAAGGGGTGTGTTAAGAGTCTCACATCAAATAAGAGATGATTTGACAATGTGTTTATAAGTGGAGGCAGTCCTCACTTCACAAGCCGGTTTTGTGGGGTTGTATGCCTAACCACGATTTCTAAGAATCCCAATTATACCCTTCAACAACAATTTTTTCCATAATATAGATCGTGTTTGGTGTCATTAAAAAGAATAAGAATTTAGATTATATTTTTTGTTATATTGTTGGTTTCATTGAAATATATAATCATAGTTAGTTTGTTATATTATAATTTGAAAGCAAAACACATTTATATATTTACTTTTAATCAAAATTTCATAAAAAATCATCGTTTATAATTTTCAAACATTAGTATAATAGAAAGGACGCAAAGACGGATACTCACGGACTCGTCTTTTCGCTAATGTAACATAATAACAATATTTAATTTAAAATTGAAGCTTAGTTGCCGTCAAGATTTAAGTGGCTCTCTTGTCAAATAAGCTTAGATATTGCTATTATGTTACACCAGCGAAAAGGTTATTCCGACAAATACTATTGTATCACTGTTTCCACTTTTCCCTTATTTATTTAGCGGAAATATGGACACTTACGTGTCCGTCTTTCCTCTCTTTTTAATGCGTTAACGTTTGAAAATTATTAACGGTGTTTATTTTTATGAAATTTTAATTTGAATTAAAATTAAAAATATAAATGTTTGTTACTTTCAAGTTATAACAAACCAAACTAATCATGATTATTTATTTCAATGACACCAACAATAAAACAAAAAATATATAATTTAAATTATTTTTTTAATGACACCAACAACGATCTTTATTATAGAAAAAATTGTTTGGGTAGTTTTTTTTATACATGAAGGGTTATAGAAGAAATAAAAGGTAATGAAAGGTTGACAAAGAAAAACTATGGGTCTTGTTAACGAGTGCCTCTGGGACACTCTTTAAGCATTCCTTATGAAGAATTTATTCTTTAAAAAAAGTAAAAACTTCAATTTCCAATACAATAAATGCACAAACTTTCATAAAAACTTACCACTTTGGATTCTTAAAGAGTGTCTGAGAGGCACTCATTAACATTCCCCAAAAACTATTTATGTTCCTTTAAAACAGCTGTTATGTTGACCACTTATTGATTAATATAAAGGGACACTCGACTCATGAATGTATGTAAAAGACTTTTAATAACGACACTAACTTTTAGAATGCTCTCTTGCATCTCCACAAGTGCTAAAAAGATTTATTATATAAATTGGTTAAAAAATATGTGTTTTTTACATCAAGAGACAAAAAATATGACTAAACTTTTAAAGTGTAGGGTTAATAGTGTTTTAACCCACTTAATATAAGTCATTTCTAGTTTATCCTTTGTTAAGAAAAAAGATTTCGTCTTTGTAAAATAAGAATATTTTTGAAGAATTTTTATTTTATAAGGAATTTTTTTTTTTTTTTACAGAGGATAAACCTGAAATTATCTATATTACATGGGGTAAAACACAGTAAATTCTAAAGTTTATTTTATGTTATGATCCTCTTTAGTTTCATATTTTTTGGTGTAAGGGGTAAATACTCTGGTATGCCCTTTCTCTCATCATTTATATTAAAATTTTATATTAAAATTCTGTGCTTTACCTTGTATACATTTTTTCATCAATTTTCATTAACACTCCTTACTTCTTGTTATACTTCATAGCAACAAGTGTGCAGTGTTTTGACGACGATGATAGTAAATTGGTGTGTCCTCATTGCTTTTTAGATATTTGTAGTAGTATTCAATGTTAGTGTAACACCTTAACCCGAACTACTATTTTTATAAATTAATAACAAATAGTATTTAATCATACAAAGGTGTCATACATCTCATTATTAAAAAACACTTCAAATTAATTAAAATAGTGCAGCATAATTAAGTCTAAAATGTAGTCACATCATCATAGCCATTAAACTGAACTCAGTCATAATTCTTAAAACACAGTCTGAAAAGTAAAAGAAACCTCGATCCCGAGTGTTACGGAATCAAAGCATTGGCACAAAATAAAACTCCTAGCAAGTGATAGAAGTTGACGAGAAAAGCTCCTCGCCATCCACCAAGACTCACAACTCTTCAAGTTCTTCGTCCCACGTATCTATACCACATAAAGGTACATATGTCCAACCCGCAACTAGGGGGTAAGTATACATTCAAAATAATATGGTTGCATAATCATCATAAATAGATTCAAAGAGATAGCAAACAGTCACATACATTATCGTCATTCAACAATCACTTTTTTTACTAATCACGTCATTTAATAATCATAACACGTAATCATCACATCACTTAATATTCATATAGTTTAACACTCATGAGTAAGCACCCAACATTTAAACAAATATAATTATCACTTATCAATAGAAATACAATTATGAATGCAATATTCCTAAACTCGATCTATATGCATGTAGTACCAAACCTACTCACCAGTTTTTTATATCAGAGGTATGTTACTGATTTTATCCCACCATCTTTAAATATTACATCATCAATACAACATTTTAAAATAAACTCGACCATGGATGAATGAATGCCAAATTTTACTCATCAATACACAACAACAATTAACACATCACCAAATGACTCATCATTGTGCAACATCTAATATCTCATCAATTCGTATCATCATTTTAAACTTATCAAGTTTTAACGTTCACCCTTACTTAACTAACACTGGAAACTAATTCTTTAATGGCCTTCATCCCATCATCTTTAACCCTAGTGTTGCTATTACTATATTCATATAGGAAGGAGTGATAAGTGAAAGGTTTCAGGCAGAAACAACGTAGTGATTCAATTTTGTAGAAGTTTGGTTCAATTCGGACATGTGAACGAAGGAAAACTGATGTTGTCAAAATTTGATATGAATTGTTAAGAGTCCCGCATCAGATATGAGATGGCCTAACTCTTCTTTGAACTTACAATCGTCGTGGAGGTTGCTCTAGAATATGAAACATTTCAACCCGTTGTGGGCGCCCTGTACCTCCAAGCCCCCCCCC
>Ga0228710_1010286_pt1 | contig 12566 bp, 10 predicted proteins | sample MedpolnodulmetaG_FD_177995 | JGI IMG/M metagenome (GOLD analysis project Ga0228710, IMG submission 177995) | Root nodule microbial communities from Medicago polymorpha collected in Santa Monica, California, United States - pink nodules | ecosystem: Host-associated > Plants > Roots > Nodule...
GAAAAATTCTTGAAAAATAAAATAAAATTGGTTTTTGTTTGGCCTATTAGGGGGGTAAATCAAAACAAAAATATTTTACAGGGGGGTAAATCAAAAAAAATATTTTACAGGGGGGAAAACCGGAAATGACCTATATTACAAGGGGGTAAAGACCTATTAACCCTTATTGTAATTGAAGAAAATTAAAATAAAAAAACCGCTTTGAACATTTCTCTTTTTTACAGAAATTGAATGTGCATTTATAGAAAAATTATTTACCGTAAAACCTAGACGAAGAAAAAATAACACAGATCTTAAACATTTATAGTAAATATAGAATGGAAACTGCATCCTTAAAAAAAATGGAAACTACAATCGTAGGTTAACGTACAATTGAATGGACAACTGGTTAAATGTATAAACTATCAATTAAAGAAAAGAAAAATGTATCTGCAATGAGTAATGGAATCATAGAAAAATGTACTGTATCTGTTAAATGAGAGAGAAGAGGTAATTAAAGGAGAGAGGGGTAATTAAGAAGGAGAAAGTTTTTATTGGAAAACTAAATGAACTAGCTGTATCAGTGGCATCCGAGGCGTATCGGCAGTGTATCGCCGTGTGTCGACGACGTATCGGAATTATTTTATATTTTAAAAATAAATAAATAAATCGGATACTCCGTCGATACGTATCGACAGAGTATCGGGGCGTATCGGCGTGTATCGGATACGATACGGTATCTATTTTGAAGTATCAGTGCTTCATAGGTTGAGAGGGAATGATAATCTGGTCATTTGAAAGACAGCCAGGGTCTTTGAACATAGGGAGGGAGCAGAGCCTTACAATTGATAGAATTTTTATCTATTCTTTGTAATAAGGTACCAGATTTCTATCACTCTAATAACACGGGAGATCAAATATTATATTCCCTCCATCTCCTTGCTATGTCTATTTCTCTCAGTTACTCTTCTGTTTCTCCCTCCTAATTCACCGATACAAAGATCAAAGTTTCTCCTAACAAAGTGACTAACATGTTGTCGTGGATGAAATAATCAATCATCTGAACATTATACGAACATTAATACAAATTACCAGATAAAAGTTACTTATGAAAAAAGGGGAGGAGAAGAGCTCGTGCAATCACTTATCATTAAGACACCAGTAAACATCAAAGTTTTAAGTTACTAACCCTCATTGGATGTACTGATGATCTTGGAGGGACACCCTGAAAATTACAACAGAAAGAGTACTTTTTTTAGTGCAGCATCAGGATATAAAATGAGATCTAAGATGAAGTTTCCATTTAATTGCATGATACAGTAACAGTTTATGGATGACAACCCAACCACATAGAGATAGAAAGTACAGTGTTTCTTCTCAAAACACAAATAAAACTGCAACAAATGTTTCTTCATGGAAGAAGGGCAAAAAGAAGGGAGGAATAACAGAACAGTAAGTATAAATCAATTGCAAATATCTTAAAGTTGGGAGCCAAAATGGGGGAAAGAAAAAGAACAATATATAGTAGAGACCCCATTAGATAAACTAACAGATCGCTTGGAAGCCAAAGAATTTAAAATATAAGCAATGGATGTACCTCAGCCATTTCAATTGCAGACACACCAAGAGCCCAGACATCTACCTGAAAATCATAGTTAAATAAGTAAAACCGTATCTTATACAGGTCTGACATAATCTAACTGCAATAAATACTATAGAACTATTTGTTCCTTTCATGTTTCATGAAATACAAGTGACCTGGCAAAGAAGTAACATCATAAACAACTGTCCTTTACACGACTTATCATGTCTCTAAGTTACTACTCCTTTTCATGTGGTCTATGGGAAAAAGCCTCCTATAGTTGTTCGGTTTATAGGAGAAACTAATACAGAAGCTGTGGCACAGAACTTAATGAAAGAAACGAAGCTCTTAATCAAATGAAGCATCACTTAATTACAGCATAGGAGAAGATGAAGCATTATGAAAGTAAGGAAAGAAGGGAACAATAGTTTGCTGTAGGGGATAGGTTTTTCTTAAAGTTGAGACCACATAAACAGCAATCTGTTGCTATGAGCAACCAGTAATTGGCTCCCTGATATTGTTGCCCATTTAAAATACTAGAAAATTACGGTCCAGTTTCCAAGAAATTGAAGCTTCCACCTGCATCAAGAGTCCGTCCAGTTTTCCTGTGTATTTTCTTTAGAAGACCATTGGATCCTAGGCAGCAGAATCCTTGGAGCTTCCTTGATCAAAAAAAAAGAAAGAAACCTTGGAGCTTCAACTTGATGATGTAGTGCAACCAGACAGAATTCTGAATAGCTGAGAAATAGTCAAACTGTTTCTAGTGCCCCATGGAAAGGAATGTCAGCTGATCATGATGCCACCCGTTTGGAAGGTGTACGCTAGGAAGCATAGGAAACATCAAGAGTAACTACCTGATGGCAATAATTTCTGGCAATTATTTATTAGTATGTGGTAGTAGGGCGTGTATTTTCTATCTGTAGGATTGTTATTCTGTTTAGGGTAGAGATTACTCTGTATGAGACTTGGTCTCTGAGACAGTGGGACAGACAGTGTTTTGCTGTGTTGTATGAGATTTCTATGTTCTCTAATACAATTATTGTTGTTATTCAGGCAATATGGTACAACAACTTTTACTCCTAAGTCATAACCTAAGAACCAACTACCAGAGGAAAAAAGAAGTTAAGGCACATGGACATAAGACAAGGAGAAGATGCAGTGCCAACAAAAGAAGGTGCACAGGCGCATCTAAGAAAACCAGGTTAACAGATTCTGGAAAGCGCAATACCTTTCCATCATAGCGACTTTCCTGAATGACTTCCGGAGCCATCCAATGAGGGGTTCCAATGAACTACAAGCACATTAAACAGAAACATCAAAAGTCATGCCATGATAAAAAAGAATAAATAATAACAATGTCCATATAAAATGTACAGAAGAAACACATCAATGCAAATCAAAATGCTTTTGAATATAATTATATAACACGTTCACGTCACATTCAAGAATGCTAAAGGGAAAAAGCTCGAGGTTTGAAATGTCTTATAACTCAATAGAAGTCAAATTATTAAGGGAAAACACTTCGATTTTTTTAAAGGTAAAGTACTTTGAACATAACAGCAAGGAACATTCAAGAAGTAAATATAATGGGACTGAGAACAACTACTAAGCCAGAATAAGTTGCACATAGAAACTAGGATGGGGAATTTAATATTGCTTATTGTACAAGTTAAATAGAAATAGACGCACCAAAAGTTAATGCTATTAGCATGATTCTGACGCAAAGCACAAAGGACAATCATCTCAATCTCATTAATGGATGAAAAGAACATGTATCTCAATAAACAAACACATAAATATATAAATGTGCAGGGACAGATGTTCGTTAGCAAAAAGGAAGTTTATTCAAACAAAAAACATAAAGATATGTCCCCCAATAGGATGAGCATTTAATGGCGCTTTTTTCTTTATTTCCAATTTAGTATTTGTTTCAAAATTGGAATACGATGAAGTCAGAAAAGTCTGTTCCTGACTTTACTGTTTAATATAAAATTAATAATCTTACATCAACACCATATCTTTGTCATTTATGATTTTAAAACCATGTTCCTACTCCTCACTTCATATATTATATGACATAATAATATTAAAACAATATTAAACACAACAACTACCGTATTGCGCTTTGACATAGTCCTTGTAAGCTGTGCAGCAACACCAAAATCCCCTGCTCATTAAGAACCAGGAATCTAAATCAGTCTGTTGCTAAAGGTCCAAGAATATTAGTGCCTTGGATATAAATCTTTATTATAATATCTTGCTACTTTATCTAAGAAGTATGCCACAGTCAATTTTATCCTTGATAAGTTGATATACATAATGAAGTCTGGCTCATAAATGATTCTGACAACTTAATTGAAATGCGTCAAATGGACATTATGAATAGCAATGCTATTTTGAATAATATCAATTACTTTACATGTACTACTTTTTTCAAAAATAGACTTGAAAATAAGAATTAAAAAAAAATATGAAGAGCAATTCCAAAACATACTACCATTGACTATCAAATAATAGAAAAGAATTTCTTTAAATTTTATCGTTTTAAAAGGCATGCATCAAGAATAGGATTGAAGTTAAGATGTCTATAACTTTATCTAGGAAAAGATGTTATTATAATAGAATATTAAAATTTAAATGCCGTCAATGTTAATTTCAGTTAACATTGGAAAAAAATAGGAGTGGAAGAGAGCATCGCTGGTTAACTAAATAAAATTTAAAATGTCATGTTCTTCTTCCAAACACCTAATATTGATGCGCGCATCATGGTAGTCAAATTGGGATACGTATCGTGTATCGTTCGACCATTTTTTTTGGATCGTGTATCGTAAGATACATGAACAAAAAAAAAAGATGACTTAAAATATCATATATATAAACTCCAAGATACTTTAAATATCATATATAAACTTCAAGATAATTCACAACTCAAGTCATAAACAAAAGTAAATAACATAAAGCATCCTTAATTCAAACAAAATCAAACATAAAGAGTATATAGTGTAGAGAAATAGTGCGTGTATGTGTTGAAAGCCGTAAAGGAAGAGAAGGTGAGTGGCTTTTGGGAATAGCTCCAAATTAATTGGTAGGTTACAAAACAAAACTCTTGAATACAAAATGGTTCACTTGCAATATCTGATGGGTCGCATAAACCCGACCCAAGGAAACTGGGTAAATTTGGGGTTTCCTGGCGGGTCATGCAAAACCTGACCCGGCTCCAGAACTGATACATAAGAAAACGGAAAAAAATTGGAATTTTTGCCGGGCGCGCAACCCAACCTGGTTTCTGCAACTGAAACGCAAATGTCAAAGTATCGTAGGATACTAGATTGAATCGGGATACATGGGATACACCTGCGATACATGGTATACACCTGAGATACAATGTCATTTGGGATACAGACCCTGATACATATCGCCCATGGCTGTTTTCATATCGTATCGGGATAGGTATCGTGGGATACTAACTACACTGGCATGCATGGCATACATCTATTAGAAGGCACAATAACAACTGTAAATGGAAAGATAAGGGACAGCTTAAATTGTAGACACCATGACAAACTGAAAAGTAAGCAGCCATGTGATGAATATTACCTTCGTCCTTAACTACCATTATAAGGGGACCAGTTACTTTACCATTATGGTAGTTGAACTAAAAATTTAGAATTTAGAACAGGAGTTATTTACAACTTACAAGCAATCACTCTTTCTTAGCGAAATAGCCTCTAGATGGTATACAACATTTTAATATGAAGACTACAGCTCTAAACACCCATCTCAATCATATAAGCCAAGACATCATAACTACTTGCTAAATAAATATCAAGAAAAAGTAACAGCACTAAATAGTGAATTCCACTTTTTATTTGAGAGGAGGGAAAAATAAGGTAGTCAACATGTTCAATGTATACTAATCATGATTTTCATGTTAAGGACACAATGATAATCATCAAAAAGTATAATTACTAAGCACACTTAGCAAATGTTACACAAAGACAATAATTGTACTCACCTAGCTTGACATCTCCTTGTTCAGTTAATAAGATATTCCCACCTTTAATGTCTCTATGGACTTTAAAAATTGAGTGTAAATAATCAAGCCCCTGTGCATAATCCAGGAAGATATTAGAAGAAGAAAAAAAATAAACAAAAATAATATCATTTTTATTTGCAGCAAATCTTACTCCAAATAATTCCGTTAAAAGTATTTTTTATTTGAAGCAATGAAGAACAGTTCAACTGAAAACCTAGGTAGAGGTTAACGGATAAATCTATAAGTAGGACAACATCAGTAAATACATCCAGTTCCAAATTCCAATCCATTCAATCAACTATACCTTCAGTGCTTCTCTACAGATATATGCTATTTGACCCTCATCCAGTGCTTCATCAGTCACGTTCATCAGATCAGCAACACTACCACCACCACAGTATTCCATCACTATCTGCCAAAATCTTAATCAGAGATTCAGAAACCATAGTTTAACAAGCAACATCAACCACATCGCTCATATATTTATACAATACAAAAAACGGAGCCTCAGTAAAAATGACTGAAGAAAATAAGTCCTAGCAAAAGACACAACAAACAAATAACAAAATCCAAATACGAATACATCCCTACACAAATCATTAGCGACAATGGCAAACACATGAATATTCATAAATCACAAACAAAAAACCACTAAATCTAAAAAGGGTTTCAGAAAAGCAGTGCCATACAAACAATGATTTCAGGTTTAGGCAAAGTTTTCTTAGTTCTCACCCAAAGATACTCTTCTCCTTGATAGCTTCCGAGATAACGAACAACATTAGGATGATTACATTGTTGTAACATCTCAATCTCACCACGAATTTCCTCATATCCCTCCTCCTAATAAACACAACAATCACAATAGTTCATACTTCATTCAAAACATTTCATACACAATGCAATCCAATTAAATAAATTACAAAAAGAAACAAAAACTCACCCCTTCAGATAATGATATTACTTTGATAGCAACCATTTCAGAGGTTCTATAATCCCTAGCTTTATAAACAGCACCATATGAACCCTTCCCTGCAACAATTCACAACCATTACAAATTCATACAAACCAAAACAAAATCAGCAAATACATAACGAAAAAGCTCGAATTGATAATTTTAGCACATACCAAGTTCATTGAGCAATTCATACTTAGTAGTAGGATCCTCTCTAATAACACTATCAGGAATCGAACTCATCGAAACTTTCGTTGTTATAGCTTCATTCTGTGAGGATCCACTTCCTTTCCTCTGCTTCCCAAACTCTCCCACACCTTGCATACTCGCAATCGCTCTCTCCATCGTCGAACCACCTCCACCGCCGTCATTTCCGCTCGTCCTTCGCACCATCGTTCCACTCGCAGACTCTCTCTCACTATTCCTCACCGTCGACCGCATCACAAAAGTCGAAAATCCACCTCCGTCATCATCATCCTCATCGTTCAAAGCATTCGCCTGAGAAGAATTCCCGGTCCTCCACGTTGAACCCGCCGGTGAAGCCACGCTGGAAGATGACCGATCTCGCTGCCGGCTCCGATCGTTTTTCACGATCATAGTACCGAAATCACCAGATTCATCTTCGTCATCGTCGTAATCCATCGATGCTCCGCCGCCGAAGTCCTTGGGAAGACGTTTGAGAAGCGGAGGGAGAAAGGAATCTTCATCTTCATCATCGTCTTCGTCGTTGTGGCCGTTGTCTTTGAACTTCATTGTTGCGTATGGATCTTCCTGTGCTTCAGCGCTGGCAGTTTTCCGGCGGTGGTTGGTTTCTCCGTCGTCGTCATCATCGTCGTTGTGGATTACGAAAGTAGAGTAGATATCGGATTTGGGTCGGGTGTTCCGGGTTCGCGGGGAGAATGAGCCCCGATCCATTTTTTCAAACTGCAAAGAGTGTGAGAAGAAATCTATCTGTCCCGCACATTCACACCCTAGCTGAAACACTGACGAGCAAAATGCATGTGAAAACTAGATCGGGTCATATCGAAGGTAATATTTGACGATAATATGTAATAAAATAGTTTAGTTGAATGTCATAATTATTCTAATTAAATTCATAATTTTTTTTTTTGAACAAGCCAAAATGAGATATATAAACAAAAAGTTTTGTTCCCTAGCACAAGGAGTGCTTTAGGAATCAAAACAAAGTTACAACAAAAGTTCTAGAAACACTATCAACAGATAAAAGAGATACATCAGCCAATCCACAAACAAACTAGGGGGTGCTGCCATCACATATGATAACCAAAAGGGAAACAGACATTTTTTGCTTTCATCCAACGAAGAGATGTGATCTTGACTTTCTCAAGGAGATGCACTACTGTTTGTGCTGTGTTTGTGAAGAGTCTTTGGTTTCTTTCATTCCAAAGGACCCAAATAACACAAACCAAATCGGATGGAGAAAAGACATACGGGGAGCGTAACCACCTGTACCATAGACATTGGTACTATACCATATCATATTATGTTCATGACATCGACCTTGATATTATAACATGACATCGACCCGACACAGATTTTGATCTTTTAATTGGAATGAACAATAAATGCGATTATCATTGAAATTTAAATTACCCAACATTCTCTACAATTTACATTAATTGGTGTATATTCCCATCGTTTTAAGGGGGCATATGAGAACCAAACTCCTTTATCATGCAGGAAAACTTTCTGTAATTTAAATCAATCAATGACATGTCAAATCAATTAACAGAAAATACTCCAAATTACACGTAATATACACAAAGCTTATTCAACGTTAATGAAAATGTACCATCTTTAATGCAATTATATTATGAGAAATTATGGTTGGGAAATCTGATTTGATTTTAGAATATGGATTTTAGAATAATTAGGGAGGGGCGCATAACATATGGCAAAAAATCATTGAAGGAAACATATTAGGCTATTGATGTGGATGAAATTAAGTTAACTGTTTCAATTAGGTAAATTATTATTTGACTTTATAATTGCAAGTGGTTAGGGCGATTTGTTTAGCGCGGTTGTTCCTTTTCAAAAAAATAGCACCTAAATTGCCATGATAGTAGGAAGGATTGAATTGCAAGCAGAGTATATAGGGCAGGGTAATTTGACTTTAGATAAACATAATTTGCCAACCATCTGAGCACCCAACTTGATACGTGTACCTTAACCAATTTTGCGCGCAACTATCATACGCTTCCACTCGCCACCTATTTTGCAGTGATTGTACAATATAGATCCAAGATAAGAGTTCAGTTCCACTTGTTGCTGCAATCGTCTATCAAAACCAAAGTCATGGTCCTTTTATCCAATGTGTATTCACAAAAACCATTGTAGAACAGTTTCTATCAATCAAGAAAAAATAGAATTAATAAGTCATTTTGTCCAATAAAAGTAATGATAAAAGCAATCTTTTGGTTATTTGAAATTGACCCAGCCCAGCATATACCATAATGATCCAAGGGCCGAAACAGATATCATAGAAATCACGCAGAGCGTACCGTCCTTTGGTTAAGTATATACTACCATGTACCTTTTCAACTGCAACATCGAATTGATTGTTACTTGGATCAATCAATGTTGCATAGTAATTGATTTCATTACCAAAATCAGCAACGAACATGGGAGGTAACATCACAACACCCTACATGACAGTGAAATGTTAGCATCAATAAAAAAGAACAAAAATATAATGAAAGATCAAGGAGAAAATACACGCACATCATTAATATGAAATCCAATGGCATATGTTCGATATTTCACCCTTAGTTCGTTTACACACTTGTTGATTTCAATCAATGGATTTAGATTCAATGGAGCTGTGTATTAAAAAAACGAATATGTTACTTTTTTTTTGAAGGAAACGAATATGTTACTATTTTTTGCATTTTCACTTTTCAACATATAATGTTCACTGAATTTTTCGCTAAATAAAATTATTTGATTCTTGGTTTCATGGTAACATAGGTTTCATAATATAAAGGATGACTTTTTAGTGAACATGTACTTTTTTGCTGAACATGAGAAGCACACTTCACACTCCAGCTTACTCTTTATTGCAATAAAATCTTCATTAGCTTATTAAAAAGAAAATACATTATATGCATAAAATAGAAATATAACCTAATATGCATATGAGTTGTAAATAGGTTGAGATGAACCACTATGCTACCAATACACATTTCACTCAATACAATCAAATATGTAAATACGATCACCACATCTGAATCTCGTGTAATACAATCAAAATTCGATTTTATCTACAACTTGAAAAACCCCAATTAGAAATTTCTAAAACATGGATTGACTCAAAGAAAATATGATGTATCTAAAATACCTCAAAAAAAATCACACATTTCCTTGACTATGCTGACCCGTGAGAGGACGAAGATGATTTCTGCTTAGGGGGGTTAAACTTTAATAATAAGAGATAGACATGAGCATATGAATGACATTCATTGCGTGACAAAGTGGTGAGAAAGTCAAATATTAGAATTTATTGTGTGGTAAAGGAGCATTTAAAAGATTGATCTTAAAGAAGAAGGTCAAAAAATTGCATTTAAATGATGAGAGAATTTTCGAATTTGATATGAATGGCATTCATTGCGTGACAAAGGGGTGAGAAGGTCAAATGTTATAATTTATTGTGTTGCAAAGGAGCATTTAAAAGATTGATCTTAAAGAAGAAGGTCAAACAATTGCATTTAAATGATGAGAGAATTTTCGGATTTGATATGAATGGCAAATGTGCATTTAATGAATGACAAAGGAGTGAGAATGTCAACTGTGAGAATTCGAAATGCTTTAAAGACATTTAAATAAGAAGGTCAAACAATTAAATTTGAAATGAATGACATTTATTGCGTGACAAAGGGGTGAGGAGGTCAAATCTACGAATTTATTGCATTGGAATGGGAGGGAAAAAGCTAGGTTAAAATTAGGGTAAATTATAGCTTGACCAGACAAACTTTAGTAAGTAGGATTTTTACCCTTTACCCCACAAATTTACCTTCACTTCAAAGTAGAAACTATGAAAGTGTCAATTTTACCCTTCTTCCTTTTAATTATAGTGCGCCTGCCTTTTTCAAAGATGTCCTTGAAGTTTCCGGATTTTATAATCCGGAATGGTGTTTTCCTTTGTTAAAGGGTCAAAAATGAGTTACGGATTTTTCCGGATTTTGTAATTCGGAAATCTCAAAAAATAGGGCGCGTTACATGATTTGTTCGGATTGCATAATCCGAACACCCCCTAAACACCCCTTTTCAAGGGAAAAACAGTTCGGATTATATAATCCGAACTGTATCAGCACAAATTTTAAACATGTTTGTAACATGAATAGTCACTTTATGGAACAACATTAATCTTTCCGACTCTCATCCTTCTGTTTTAAGTCATTGTTACATGTTCTTAGTCAAAAATCAAGTTTTCAGACTACTTGATCGGATTGCTCCGAAACTTTCCCAGAAAATCATAAAAAAATCAAGGATCATGACACCCGTAGAAGGATCTTCTTACGGGACTCTGCCCCTCAAAATCCAAAATTCCATCGTTTAGACCCATTTTTCATTTTTTAAAATTTTTCTTATTCTCAGAAAAATCTGAAAAAATTTGCATTAGTTTTATTTGATTTTTAGAATTTTTTGGTCATATTTTTATATTTTTATGATTTTATTTGACAAATTTTTAGCATTTTTTACTTAGTTTTTTTGTTATTTTTAAAAGCAAAACTCAAAACTGCATAAATGTGAGAGAGTCAGATGGCTGATTATACATAAGAATTGTCCGGATTATAAAAAAATCTGAAATAGTAAATATGAATCCGGATTTTAAAATTTGAACTGCACAAGGAAATTTTACAGGGTGCGGGAGAAGGCCATAGGATGGGAAAAGTAATACTCTTAATTTTATACACCAGATTTTCACTCTCACTTTTAATATTTCCGGATTCAGAATAAATTCACCACCACACGAGGTTTTTTATATGAAAAAGTTTTTTCACTTTAAAAAGATTTTGAAAAACTTCACTTCAACTTTTTTGGATTGAGCATGAGTTCATCCTACATGAGTTTTTCCGATATGTTAACATTGTTCAATTTAAAAAGTTTTCCTGTTTGGACAAAAAAATTTAAAAAACTTATATAGTTTTTCGGTTGAAAAAACAACTAGAAAATTAATAAAAAAAATATTACAAACCGAAAACTCTAAATAAGTGTTCAGAAACATTTTATAAACTGAAAAAGCCTTGTATAAGTTTATCGGAAAAGTAGCGCACACCGTAACAGTTAAAATAAATTTTCCTGAAAAAGATGTGTATTGAAAAAAAAAATTTATTCGAACACTTATTCTCTTTGCTCTCCAAAAAAAATATGAATATATTGTTGGATTAAAATGCAAACTATATAAGTATGGACTATTGTAAACGTAATTATTGTAATTTGTGTGCAAAAAAATTGAAATATATTGGTGGATTAAAATGAGGGCATAATAGAAAGAAAATTTGCAAAAACACACTTCACTATTTTGGTGTTAATATTCTAAAACGACACTTAAAAAAGAACGGATGAAGTATGTTGGAACAAGGGTGTTTCACAAGTCACCTATTGAGTTTTGACAATAACAAGGTATTAAAAATAATCAATTGGATATGCTAAACAATTTGTTCAAGTGTGCAGGATCCATAATCAAAGTACTATTCTTAGAGATTCTGATTGAACAAGTCAAAGAGCAAAGGAATTTATTTGAAGCTTAAAGCCTCTGAAGAACTGCGTCTGAAGTAATGAGTCTGAAGAAGAGCTCCTGAAGACACGTCATCAGAAGCAAGGTCATCAGAAGCAATGTTCATCAGAAGCATATCTCATCAGAAGCTATTTCACCAGAGTTGACAAAGTACGGTGTACGAATTGTACGACCTCTGACTCTGTACTTGTCTCTGCAACTTGTCTCCATGTCAAGACAAGAATAACAACTATATTGCTGCAGACATTGTTCCTTTGGA
>Ga0228710_1010288_pt1 | contig 12565 bp, 4 predicted proteins | sample MedpolnodulmetaG_FD_177995 | JGI IMG/M metagenome (GOLD analysis project Ga0228710, IMG submission 177995) | Root nodule microbial communities from Medicago polymorpha collected in Santa Monica, California, United States - pink nodules | ecosystem: Host-associated > Plants > Roots > Nodule...
ATGAATAGTACTTTGATTTGGATCCTGTACACTTGAACAAATGTTTAGCATATCCAATTGATAATTTTTAATACCTTGTTATCATCAAAACTCAAGAGGTGATTTTGCGAAACACCCTTTGTTCCAATAAGCTCAGCGGTAGTTAACTACCGCTGGGGGCTTTTAGGTAATTTCCATGTGTTATTCTGAAGTTATGTATGTCAGAACAACAATTTTCTTGGGTTAATGCAGGCCATTGGATCAAGCATCTGGTGGCCAGGAAGGTGAGGGTGCACGTTACGGCGTGCACCCCTGCGCACAGGATTAGGGGGCACTCCTTTCTCTCATTTTCTTCTTTATTTTCTCTCTCTTCTTTTCTTTCCCTCACATCGTGTTCTTTCTTCTCTCCCTTTATCTTCATCTTCTCTGGCAAGAGAAGGGTCGTGGATGGATTTCCGGCGCGACGGCTGGCCGTCACAAACGGTGGCGCCACCGCCGGAAATTGAAAAGAAACTCTTTTTTTTACTCTATCTCCTTCTCTTCTTTTTCTACACACATTTCCAAACATAAAAAAAATCAAACCAACAACAGACCAACCTAGATCAAAATAGGAAAACCAAAAAACGAAAAAAAAACCTTTTGATTTTTGATTCGGCTCCTTTTTCGAAGGCTTTGTTTGGCTGTACTTTCGGTTAGGGTTTGTGAGATTTGTGCCTGACCTATAGCCGGTTTGGGTCTCGTGGGGGATACTGTTGTTTGGATGTGGTTTGGATTTGATGGGTGTGGATCGGTTGGACTGTAACGTCTGATGATTTGATGACCGGTTGTATTTTATGCGCTGTTAGTTTTGGTTGTTGAATCTGGTTATTGGTTTTGTTGTTGATGATGCAGGTTTTTGATGGTTCGATTGATGATGGTTACTGGTGTAGTTTCTTTCTGTGATTTTCTGTGCAGGTTTTTGGGTGTAAATTTTTGTGTGTTGCAGGGTTTTGGGTCATTCGAAATTGGTTGTTCTTTCTTCTGTGTTCTTCCTTCTGATTTTGTAAGCCAGGATGGATATCAGAAAAGGAAAAACCTTAGGGAGGAAGAAAACACGTTTTCTGATTTGGAAACAAAGTGTCTTGCTCCTGAAGTTGTGGCACAGAGAAGGGAAAAAAATTACGGACCCTGGACATTTTTTGACTCGTTGGACATTATTAAAAAAGTTAATAAAAATAAAAATAAAAAAAACTAAAAGAAGTAATTAAAAAAAAGTAAAATGGAAAATAAAAAGATAAAACTAAATAAAAATAAAATATAGAAAGATGGAAACTAAAAATAAAAGACTAATAGATAATAAAATATAAAAGATGGAAACTAAAAATAAAAGACTAATAAATAATTAAAAAAAAAAGTGAGAAGAGGGCCCGAACTCGGAACAAAAATGAGGTATTTTAAAATACCTTTCTGCCGAAATTTTCACCGAAAAGACAGAGAATATTCCGGGTCAGAGGATATATGCCAGTAAGACAGTACAGAAAATATAATTAATTATTTAAAAATATACATTATTTAATTATTTTCCTGTGTAAATATACCCAAATACAATTTCAAAATACTCATATAATCAACTAAGCATTTTCCATCCGAAACAACATGCTTTTAATGGAACCAAAATATCTTAGTCTACTAACGATAATAATTAAAAAACGAAGCATCTTCTAATAATTTGAGTTTCCAATGTACATGACGTTACAAAAAAGACAAACCAGAGTTTTTTTAATTAAACCAATCACAACTCACAAGCAAACAAAGAAAGAACACATGGTTTGAATTTCCACCAAAGTTCCCGAGTGGCATATTCTTTAAATAAATAAAAGTCAAGGGGTGAACTAGTAAACTAAATTTAGTTTAGAATCATATATAATAGTATATCCCTCAATCTCTCTTCTAACAAGTCACAACACCCACAAATACCATCACGTACCCAAATAACTCATGGGAAAAATGTTTAGCCCTTCTCATTTCAACACCTCACACCCTCTTCCAATTTACTCACTAAAATCATCATCAACTTCTTCATCTTCAGCTCTTACCTCTACAAAGATTAAAAACCTAATTCACACTCTCATAGTTTCTAGCATGTGCCGTATTATTCGTGCACTATCCAAAGTCAAATCATCTTTAGTAGAAATTCTTAAGGACAATAAACCCAATATTCATGCCCCTTACCCTTCACATAAAAAACATTCTAGCAAGACAAAAAAGATCATTATGGGATCATTTAGGCTTCACTATAATTGGGCTTCTTCAAGATCTTCTTCTCATGTTATTATGCCAGTTCCATCTCGAGTTTTCGAAGGGTTGCCGAAAGCCGTTACTTTAAGTGAACAAGCTAAGAGTCATGACAATGGTGAGGATTGTTGTCATGATTCTGAACTTGCAAGTTATCTTCAGTGGCTTGAGGAGAATGATGATATTGATGGTGATGGTTATAAAGGGAGTGAAAAGGAGGGGGAGAGTATTAAGGATGTTGATATGTTGGCAGAAATGTTCATTGCAAATTGTCATGAGAAGTTTAGGGTTGAAAAGGAGGAATCTTATAGAAGGTATCAGGAAATGTTGGTTAGGAGTTTGTAACAAGAAGACACGGTTAGAAAAGAAAAAAGAAAAAACTTTGAAAACATTTAGAGATGGAATTAAAGATGCATGTCGCATTAATTTCCCCTTGATAAAAAAAAAGATGCATGTCGCATTTTTTTCGTGTATAATTTTCGTCGCTAGCTATTTCTACTTTTTAGTAGTAATGATGAAAATGTTAGTTTACAAATTAGAATTTAAGTCACTTGTTAATTACCATTGGGTATAGGTTATTATAAATATCCTTTGGATGAATCTATATATGTAATGAAGGTTAGTTTCATCTATATATGTAATAATTAAGGTTCGTTTCATATTTTCCTTTTACTTTTGTTTTCTATTTATATATTTTCTTTTGAAAGTGTATACATCTAATGAAGTGTCTCTCAAATATTTTTCTTTAAATACTATCCAATAATAGATCTCTAGTTTCAAATTATAAGTATCACATCTTCATCTATGTCCATCATTTGATTTTTTGTCCTTTGATATATATATATGGTTCACTATAGTGGTTTGGACTGGCCAGTCTTGTTCACGTACATATCTTGACTGCCAAGTCGAATTGGTTCATCTTTCAAATAAAAACAAAGTCGAATTGGTTCAATCAGAAACTAGATCCATAACTAATAAATTAAAGTCAAATTTGTATTGATTAACAACTATTTGCATTTAATCACACTGAGGGGGAGACAAGCAATGATTTTGAGACATGTACTCTTCATGTATATAAACGGTACATTAGAACCTACACTTTTGGGTTAGCATGTTATCACTATAATTTTTTTTTGTTAAACATGTTTTTCATCCTATAAATATATTAACTTTTGATTTTAGTCTCTCCAAAATTTTCCTTCAAATTTTAGTTTCTATAAAATTTTCAATCACTGCTTTTGATCCTTATTTTTAAACTTCAGTATTTTTTGAATAAAATTGTGCAGAAATTTGTAGAATATTGTAAAAATATCTCCCAAAAAAATTATAATTTTTTGACAAAACATAAAATAAATATGAATTTTTAGATTCTTATAATATTATAAGTTTTTGAGCAAAATTTTATTTAAAACTATAAATTTTACATATGATTTTACTTGAAAGGAAGGATCAAAAGTGAAGATAGAAAACTTTTGGGAGCTTAAAAGTCAAAGAATTTTTTTTAGGGGGACTAAAACAAAAAATTGACATATTTATAGGGATCAAAAACATATTTGACCCATTGTTTTTATCAACAATTATAACTATAATTTAAAGGGTTAAATATGATTTTGGTCTCTATAAGTATACAAACTTTTCGTTTTAGTCTCTCTAAAGTTTTCCTTCAACTTTTAGTCCCTATAAAATTTTCAATCACTATTTTTTTCCCTATTTTAAAGTTAAATTTTGTATTTTTTTTTTAATTAAATTGTGTAGAAATATGTAGAACATTGTAAAAATATCTCCAAAAAAAAATATAATTTTTAACAAAACATAAATTAAATATATGAATTTTTAACCGCCAAAAATATAAAAAATCATGTTTTATTAAAAATTTTATTTTTTTTTTGGAGAGTTTCTTATAATATTATAAATTTTTCTGCAAAATTTTATTCAAAAATATGAATTTTACGTATGAGTTTACTTTAAAGGAGAGGTCAAAAGTGATGATGGAAAACTTTTGAGTACTAAAAGATTAAAAAAAATTAAAAAAATTGATATATTTATAGAGACTAAAAACATATTTAACCCTAATTAAAAAAAAGTTGTTTAGTCCAATTTTAGACTAGTGGGTATTATTTTGATTTGTTTATTATTAAGTACATTAGCAAAAGTCATCAATGGCCCTATGAGCACTTAGGCTACAAGCTTTCCCTTTTTCCTCTTTTTTTCGTGCTATTCTTCTAAGAAGCGAAAGTCATAGGAATCATCAATTATATCACATTTGCATAAATATTTCACAACTGATAAGATCATTGACCTAGTTCGTAAAAAAAAATAAAAAAAATCATTGACCTAGTATCACTCTGCACATGACTTTTGGATTAAAAAGTACAAATGTTAGATCAATCGCTATAGTTTGAGTATTGCCATCAAATTTGTGTCTGCTGGTCTGGAGGTGGGTCATACTATGCAACTACCTATTTAATTTCTTACCGTCTTACGGGGACTATGATTGTATTATACTAATCAACAATTATACATGTCATGACCCAAATTTGCAAATGTATTTGCACAATAATTTGCTTCTCTATATGAATGACGAATTCAAACTTCCCAATCTCACGTCAACTACTACCTAATGTTTTGAATTAAACTCCCACCTTTGGTATTTGAAAGCGTAACCATTACTTGTGAATCAACATGAATCTCAATCTTATGGAAAGCATGCTATAAACCATCAACCCTTATATTTGAACTCTCTTTATTCTCATAAAATCATTTAACACCTCACTTACTCTCAATCCCTCTCTTCATGTCAAATCCCCTAACTATCACTTCAATATCACTATTCTCTTTATTTCTCACTCTCTCAAGGTGTTAACGAGTTTTAAGTGTACAAAAATAATTTCTCTAAAAATAATACCTTGATTGCAGAGAGGATTTATGATTACATAGATTTAGATCCTACCGTATGTTTGGAATTGTGGTATTATGGTGAAATGAAGTTAAACTAAATGGAATGAGTCAATTAACTTTTTTTAAATGAATGTTATATTATTTTATTTCCTTTTTTTCCATTTTATCTTATATTGGCAATCCAAGCATATTTCTAAGTAAGGTAACTTCTACGGTACACCTCACAAATTGAAGTGTATATGTACTCTTACTCCAAAAATTTATTAATTAAGGGTCATTTTATGAAATAAAAAGCTATTTGTCAATATTTATATTTTAGAAAATATCATTTTATAAGAAAAAACATTATTTCATTATTTATAAGAATCATATTAAATTTTTAACATTTTCTCATAAAAAATAATCAATATTCTTTATTATAAGTAATAAAATTTAAAAAAAAGTAAATTTTATTTTGTCGAAGCTTTTGATAGATAAGATTTAAATATTATAATTGTCAATGATATAAAATAATTTTTTTCTTCAAAAAAACAACTCATTTAGTTATTAATTTGACGATTTGGTGTACCATAGAATTTACCTCTAAGTATAGAGTATATTTCTACAATCTTAACCGCTTCCATCATAAGGGTTTGCTTAGAAGGGAATTTTTGGAGGATACTGAAATGAAATGGAGGAAGGACTTTGGAGAAAAAAATCTATATTGAAAAAGTGATATAATAGATAATCATATAACATTTTAATCAACAACATAGCTTGAAATATTTTTGTGGTTCCAATTTGTTTAATGTGTGAAAATATGTTTACTTATTAATATATTTTATCATTGATTTCTTCAAAAAATAATATTATCATTGATTACTTAAGGTGTTTATTGCCTTGTTGTATGTTGAATATTATTTAAGTCAGTGTTGTAAGGATATTTATATTCTATTTTTTAAAATTAAATTATTTGTATACTACAATGAAAATGACTGTTTTTAATTGTATAGAACTTATACTTTATTCAACAAAAAGTTGACGAGGAAGTTAATATTGGACATAAACCGACTTTATTCAATCAAAAGGAAGTTGACTTAGTTGCAATGTTTGAAACTCCCAGCGCATAGGAAGTATTGTTTGAAATTCGCTGCTGCTTTTGAAAATACAACCTTCATTATTTGGTGTCTAGCTATTGTAGCATACTCTATTTTGCTGATGGTGTAGCAGGTTTATGTAGCCATATACTGACTATGTGGGTGTATTCTACACCTTCTACTCACTATTATAAGCAAAAATCAACATTTTAGATTCATTCATTAAATGATGTATGCGGTCTATAATAAAAATCATATACATCATTAATTGAATAAATTTAAAATGAAGATTTTTGCTTATAATAATGACGGGTTTTTTTGTAGTGGCTTTGTATGTTTTGTGCTAGTTGCTCAAATCATTTTTTGCTTATAAAGAAACTAGTTACCCTCAGGATAATAGGTATATATATAAAATGGGTTAAGTAAGTTTTTAGTATTTGAAAAGTTATGAGCTTTTAAGAGTAGTCACTACTAAATTTTAGTGGGTTATAAGTAAAAGACATTGTGATAATTATATAAAAATAATTACTTTTATAATAATGTGAAATATACAAAGATAATAAATGAAAATGATCAATATTAATGTAATGTTTATATTAAAAAATTATATGAAAAATTCGTTAATTATTTACACCGCATATGTTGCAGATTTTATTTGCATTTATGTGCGAAACCAAATTTTCATGTATTGATATGAGATGTGTCAAAAAATATGTATTGATATTAGAAAGTTGATGTGATAAAGTTATGTATTATATGGTTATCGTTAGGGGAAGGAACGCGAGAGAAGGCAATTTAGCCCTGAACTGGGACGAGCCGTACAATATCACGGCTAGTATAGGAAAAGGAGTGTACACATTGGAAACGCTCGGCAACCATCCCATTCCAAGGATCTGGAATGCAGACGAGCTCAAACACTAATATAGTTAAGTACTTTAGTTTTCAACAAATTCTATATTACATCTTGTCTTTACATTTTACTTATAGGACCACTTTTTTTTTTGTTTGAAGAGGACCACTTGTAGGACCATTTGTAATATCCATTTGCTTGATATTAATAAAATGAGACGCTTTTCTCCAAAGAATTTCCATTATTATTTGTGTACGACATTTTAAAGCTCATAATCCAATGCGAAAATTAAAAACCCTAAAAATAAAAGGGAAAAATATAGCTATTGGAACAAGGGCAACCGTCAAACAGAGCAAAGACTCAAATTCACTCTGAAAATCCCTAAGTTGAATCCACCATTTGAAAATAAATAAGGCAATGGCTAGGCGCCAAAGGGTAGGAGTCGTAAACATCCACATCTTAGGGAGAGTGTCATGCGGACAAAACGTTCACCTCGAACCAAGTTTCAACGTGTAAGAAGGAGCAATCTGCGGATGACACAAGAGCCTAACCTCAAGACTAGTGAAAGGAAGCTTGATGTGTATCTTCTGAAACACGACCTCGTACATAGGAAGGAAACAACCGTTGTAAGAGCTACATATCCCTTTGTCATCCCCAGGGTGTTTTATTCGCCACTTGCCTTCCAAAGACTTATCAGCAGGGCCAACCCCACTGAAGCTCTCCACGTCATTAAGGGAAGAACACGTACTCAGGACGCCTGAGTTTACCCAACTATAATTCCCAACTTTGGAGCAAAGCTCCAAAACTACCAAGGGCATCTAAGGGATTGCTCATCCCAACCTCACCAAAGGTGCGCGCAAAACCTGCGTGCCATTTCTCATAGCGAACATGGAGCGAGCGAAGATTCTCCAACTCCATGAAATAGATCGAGTTAGGATCGATAAAGCTAAAACCTACATCCCTTTTTGATACGAATTCCCTCACCATCTCACCCTTGCTCTCAGATAAGGAACTGGAACAACATTCGCTTAAACTTTCTAGGTTTCTAAGGTTAAAAAAAAGGGCAAAGGAAATACCTTTAGCTTCTCTGGAAAATTCAAAAGTTTGAATTCGCTGATCCCTAATAAGGGACACTAAAATGAATCTATGAAACCTCAGAATAAATTTTGGAAAAATACCCAAAAACTAAAGAAAGAATGCGAATAAGTCTAACAAAGCGGCCCAATAAAGACAATGTCCAGATTCCTCTTAAGAAGCATTGTGAAGGTGTACTAAAAGCTATGTGTGCGGCAATTCACGGGAGTTGATATCCAGTGGAGTCGTGAGTTTGTTGGACTAAAAAAAAAGGGAAATGCTATTGAGATGCAGGGCTTCTACAAGCAATTCCTGCATCTACAAGCACAACCTCTCTTTCTTGGATAAATGTGGTCTCATTGTACATTTTATTCAACTTTTTATGTCATATGTCAAATAAAAAAAATTAATGCATGAATTTAATGTTAAAAATAAAGTGATTTCTTAAGAGTTGTGGGTTGGAGTGGATGAACACTTATTACACATTAAAAATTAAAAATGGAGTGAATATGTGGTATGCACGTGTGTGACCATTTAAGCTACCTCTTGATAAGAGCACTATTGAAGATGCTCTCATAGAAGATATATTTGTAGCCGACATACTTTTTTTTTTTTTACATCTTAGTCATATTCATAAGTTGAATCTCAATTTAAGTTGTGTCAGATTTTTTTTTTCTATTTTAGAAACAATTAAATGATATCTTTGATTGTCATATAATAACAGAGGAACTCATTATTGCTCAAAAAAAAAACATAGGAACTCATTAACCTAGTACACATTGTTTTATTCCTTTGGGTTTGATATATGACACTTTCAAACTAATTTTTTACAACCAAGTGGTGTGCTGGTTTTTTAAGTGCGCCTTGAAAACAACTTTAATATTGATGTTTCTTAAACCATTTAGGTTAGTTTCGTGGTGTTAACTTGAAACTTTAGAGTATACTCCTCTTAAAGTTTCGAGCAAGTGGACAGTGAAATTGAAATCCTTAGATTAGTTGATTATTTGGTTGGATATCAAATATTTAAGAAATTATTTATGTTTATCCTATGTTTCAGGAGGCCAAAAACAATGTTTAAGCAAAAGATGGACTGATGCGGTACGAACTCACCTAAATTTTAATATAAGTTTGTTAGCGTTGTTGACATTCTCTTACTGATTTATTCCTAAATTCAGTTATTGTGTATGACTATATAATCTTGTATTGACTATGGATGTTAAGAAAAGAAAATAAATCTTGTATTGACTATGGAAATGATTATGAATTGAGAAATTAGTAATTTTTTTCTTGTCTTTCTACTTAGCAGGCCTCTCTACCCTCGAATTGTAGAGTAATCAATTTTCCCAACCATAGCAGTTTCTCAATAACTTGTCAAATTATTTTTTGTTATTATAAAATTGACTGATATGATCTAATGTCATAAACTTTTAATTTAATGGTGAGTCTCGTAACATTATGGGTGAATGAATTTAAGAAAATCAGTTTTAAAAACTTTTTTTAAATTGTTTTGTTTTATTGAACTTAATATCGTGTCGCGGAAGAGACTAATTATTCTAACATGAGTAATGTTTTGGACCAACTTAAAAACTTAAAAACATAAAGGATCAATTTAAAACTTTTAAAACACAATGAACCACCTTAAAACCTAAAATAAACATAAACATGCAATTAAGCCAAGATATTAATACTTGTAATACTATATATATATATATATAATTGTTTAATATGTGTAATTTGTTGTCTCCTATTTTATCTCTTATGAGATTATTATATCTTGATATCAAGACATTAAAATATAAGGTCTTCGGTTCACACCACATGTTTGAATTTGTTTATTTTTTTCTTATTCAATCAGTGAAAATGTCTCCACTTGAGGTAAATTTCGGAGCAAACTACAAAACATCACCATTGGCACGCAGTCTCTATCATCTGTCCTTTCTAATCCAACAATAACCTATCAGTAATCACTGAAAAGGATAATGACGAAGACTCGAAGAGTTACAAGCAAGTCAACACATCTCTCCCATATAAAAAGTTGAGTATAGAAAAAAGTCTTCTTCCAAACACGTCGTGTAAAATGATTGAATAATTATGCTTAAATTACTTTTTTTGTCCCTTAATTTATAGGTTTCGTTTTGGTCCCCTAATTAATAAAAGTTTTGTTTTGGTCCCTTAATTCCATCTATGTTTGTCAAATTGGTCCTTTCGATTAATTTTTAATACTAAATGTTTAAGGTGAACCGACATTTTAGGTAGTTCGATTACCATAGACCTTATTAACTATTTTAATTTAAACCGATTGATCCTTTTTTCAAAAGAGACCGTTGGATTTTGAATTAGATCATGTTAGTCCGCTTGATCTAATAGTACACCACCAACACCCCGGTCCACTTGATCTAATAGTATACCACCAACACCCACTCTTTTTCACATTTCTTCATCTTCCTCCCTCTTTCTTTTCAGGAAAACCCAAAAACAATTTTCATCAAATCCAAAAGTTTATCCATAGTATACAAAATCAAAACAAATAACAACAAACCCAACTTCTAAAAAATTCTAGATCATATGCAGTCTTAAACCAAAGAATCAAACACACATCAACAAACCAAAACACAAATCCTCTTAACTTTAACTGTTGACGTTCTTCAGCCTCAATTTACCGAAATTAAACCCTTAGACAAAAAAAATGGAAACGCGTCAGAGACATTCGCTTCCTCAAGCATGAAACCGTTACAGTTATATGATATTTCGTTTTCGACCCTGACTCTGCACCTCGCTGTCTCAAAGGTCTCTGATTCAGAATTAAATACAAAGAAGTCTCTGACTCTGCACTTCTGTTATCACTTTAGTCCCCTGGCGTTAAATAATTCTGTTAAGTGATGATGTAGCACAAGTTTTACGATGACATGACATATGAGGTGTCACAGAGACTAAAGTGAAAGTAGAAAGTGGTCACTTTGGTCCCTAAACCAAAAATCAATATACCCAAATTGAATCTCAAATCCCTAAAATCTCAAATCCTTAAATGTCATCTAATCCTCTCTTTTGTTCAAAATCAATCTTTCATTTCTACATTCAACCAAAGTTAACAGCTACGACACATATTCTGCACCATATAACTTCAAGAATCTTTTCAACATTAAATATTATCAATTGTTCACGAAATTTAATATCAAGTATCCTAACATAAATATGAACACATACATATTTTTAGTTCCACAAAAATCATTATAGAAAAGTGTAAAATCAATGAATAGAACTGTTTTTTAGAGCTTTTTACATAAAAACTAGCTGAACATTTTACCCACCAAATGACCTCAGATTCAAATGACAAAAGAGAGAATTAGAGAAAAATCAATTAAGAAATTTTAAATGACAAACTTTTTACCGGAACAAACCCACATAAGCAACAAACTTCAAAATCCCTTTAGAAAGGAACAAAATGAGAACCATTGTGAACAATAAATAGGTTGATATTTAATGGAAGATTGATTTTGAACAAAAGAGAGAATTAGATGACATTTAGGGATTTAGAGATTTGAGATTCAATTTGAGGATATTGATTTTTGGTTCAGGAACTAAAGTAACCATTTTCTACTTTCACTTTAGTCTGTGACACCTCATATGCCATGTCATCGTAAAATTGGTGTCATTATCATCACTTAACAAAATTATTTAACGTCAGAGACTAAAGTGATAACGAAAGTACATAGTTAGGGACGTCTTTGTATTTAATCCTGAGTCAAGGATCTTTGTAACAACGAGGTGCAGAGTCAGGGACTAAAGTGACCATTTGCTCAATAATTATTTCTTTATTATACGAGTCTTACTAACGAGTGTTCTACCGTAACTATTTTAGGATTTTCGATCAAGAAATTATTAATTAAAAGAAATAAAATATTTCAATTTCTAAAACATTAGATATATTTTTTTTCGTAAGAATTTTCATATAAGATCGTTAAAGATTGTCCTAGTGATAGTCGTTAACATTTCCCTTATACTTTCCTTTTCTCAAAATAATTGTCTTTTTAGAATTTTTTTCTCTACCTTAAAATAATTGTTACTTTAAAATATTAATTCAACATTTATTATTTTTTTGCACTATTATACTTTTATTTATTGAATTTCATCTAACTTAATTACTCCACTAGCTAGAATTAATAAGAGTATTTTAGTAAATGATATTAATTTTATCATTGAAATCAACACAATTAATCACTTCCTTAAAAAATATGCATAAACATTAAATGACTATTATATTTAAGACGGATGAAGTAATATTTAAAAAAACGTATGCATGTAACCAAGTTCGTTTGTTGCCTGCCAACACCTCGTCTGACTTGAGCGTCATATAGATCGGGGATGCGAAGGCCTAGGGCTCATGTCCATAGGGGGCCCAAATAACTTTTTATAG
>Ga0228710_1010289_pt1 | contig 12564 bp, 5 predicted proteins | sample MedpolnodulmetaG_FD_177995 | JGI IMG/M metagenome (GOLD analysis project Ga0228710, IMG submission 177995) | Root nodule microbial communities from Medicago polymorpha collected in Santa Monica, California, United States - pink nodules | ecosystem: Host-associated > Plants > Roots > Nodule...
GATCGGATACAAAGAGTAGTTATCTAAACATCAATTCCATGTCTAGAATTTATGTTTGATAGATGATTATTCTAAACCTAGATTCAATAGTATTTTTCAATCACAATTAAATCAAAACATAGACAATAAATTGCAAGAATAATCTCAATATCATATCAAATGCTAGAATCATACATTTATAGATCAATTGATTACATGATAAACTTAGATCAAGTACCTCTAATCCCAACAATGAAGATTTAGCTTCTCATTGTCATGGAAGCCTTGCAAGAATGAATTGAAAGGAAAGATTCAATACAACTTTGTGATTTCTCACCAAAAATGGAAGAATCAAGACTTCTATCACTCTCACTCTATGAAGACCAAGCCCTATCTCTCTCTCTCTCTCTCTATTTCTAAGTATATTTTTCTATCAAAAAAAAAGCATCTCTTGAGAAAAGAACAAGGGCTCTATTTATAAGATTTCCCATTTGCATCAACTCGCCTCGCGAGTTCTTCTTGCTCGCCATGGCGAGCAGAGCTTTCTTCCCCATTGGGTTTGTGCCACGTCATCCTGGGGAGGCCAAACCGTCTTTGCTCGCCTCCCAAGTGATTTCACTCGCCATGGCGAGTAAACCCATGCCTCTGCCTATTTTTTTCCTTTGGTAACTCGCCATGGCGAGTTGGTGGCGAGTTGGTGGCGAGCAAACATGCCTCTCTGCCTATTTTTTCTTTGTTAGCTCGCCATGGCGAGCTGGACTGCTTGGGAGGCGAGCAAACACTTGGTTCTGCCTATTTTTGCCTTGTTGCACTTTGTTGCTTGTTTTCCATCTTTGCCCAGTGTCTTGAGTCATTTTCCTGCACAATTAGGTCAAGTAAGATAGATAAAGCGTGAATGGATAAGATTCAATTAACTCTCAGCTTTTTCCGTGATAACTTGCAAAACAAGTTACAAAAAGTGCCATAAATCTACATTAGAATTACTACTTCTTGGCACTTATCAGTCACACTATATAATATGAACATGCTGCCTCCCAGATAGCTCGTCTTGAGCAGCCTCCAAAGTCAAGCACGTCTTTCCATTATAAAATGTCACCGATGATATTGTTTATACTTATGGCTTGGTAGGACAAAATCGTAATCAAAAACATTTTATTTTGCAACCAGTAACGAACATGAAGATAGTTAATATAACCAAGAAGTAGTTGCGCCTTTGAAACATACAGAGGCAGCTACGTATATTGATATGCAACTTTAGAAGGAACTTAATCTTGTTAGTTAATATCTTATTCAAGATAAAGATGTCGACGTCCTCTTTATGCCTTATCTGATGAATAAGTAGAAACAAATAAGTAAACTCAATTCCTACAACACTCGATCCAAGGATGGTTGAACAACACCTTCTCTTCTAGGACCATTTTCCTTTGCTTTTCTTATTTATTTATTTATTTTTCATGGCCTTTTTGACTGATTTTTTTTTTTAAAAGCCTTGGTTAAAGTATCATTATGTTTTTAGTTCTAAACAATTACTCTAGTTTTGCTTTATGAATGTTAGGCGTAATCCCAATATTGAACAATCCTTTTATGGCTTGGCTCAATATCAAATTTACTTGCCTTTTGAAAGAGAAAAAATAAAATAAAAAGATTATTATAAAATTAAGCATATGAGTTATGATCAACTAGTAAGTAGGTAAGTTAGCACATGTTTTTAAACTATAGAAAACATGAGGTGGTGTTAAAAATTCCACAGTATGTTATATATAGCAGCATAAAAAATATTAAACAGTATTTCTCTAGAGTTTTATAATCCAAACTCAAGGCCCAAAATCAATCTTGAGTCTCAATCACTCTTTAACCCTATTAATTCCACACACAGATACATTGTAGCAAAGCTCCTTATTGCATTCATACTTATACACATTGAAAATATATTGAACCCAAAACATATTTTAATGCTCCAACATGGGGTTCGCTTATATGATTAGATATATGACTCCTGGTTAAAGAAAACACATACCCATCTATTGCCACTTTATTCAAAACCTTGCCAATGAAATGGAAATCTATGGACCAAAAATGGAAAATACATGCAATAACCTCATGTTTATGTTTGCAAGATATTGATTTAGTGATAAGAGTTTGATGTTATAGTCTCAAGAGACGGAGTTCAAATTCTATCTAGAAAAGGTGTAAAACTGAAAATCGTCACTTTTAGTTAATGGCAATTTTCACCTTCCCCGATTTTTTAAAAAATAAACCTCATTTTTATTGATGATCAACAAAGCAATTTTTTTTTTTAAATTAAGTCATAATATACAAAATGTATCATATATAATTTCTATGATCAAAGTAATCTGCAGTTTTTTTTATCTAATTGTTTACATAAAAATTAACTTTATAACAAAATAAAATGGATTATCGTTTTCTCTATATATGTATTAGCTAAAATATTAGAAATAATTGAATTCATGAACATGTGATTCACCCATTGGTTTATATATAGAAAAGATCATTAAAAAAACTTGTAAACTAGCCACAGTGATAGATTAAAGTTCAATTTGAACTTCTAAAAAGGGATTGAAAGTGAAATAGAAAATAATACTAGGTTTTATTATTTTAATTGTTTAAAATAAGATGGAATAAAGGAGAATCAATACTCCCATTTTTCTTTTATTTCAGTTTTAAAAAGAAAAATTATTTGTGGCCTAAATTGTGGCCAAGACTGTTTAGCTTTTCCACTACTTTTAGCTTGTAGCAGCAAATAAAGCATTACCGACCTACTACTAAGTACTAACTGAAAACTTGTGCCTAATTTTATGATGTTAATATCTTATTCATGGTGTTGGTCTCTTAAGATTTTGTAACATAAGAGGATCACATGTAGGAATGTCAAAAAGATGGCCCTCTAAAATTTAGAAAGAAAAGTTCCATATTTCCATTAGAACTTGCATGGAAGAAATAATATTTATGTTCATTTGTGTAAATATATATTTAATAAATGTCAGTTAATAATATCCTTCAAAGAAAATGTCAGTTAATAATATATTATGTTTTTTTAAAGGAGTTATTAACATTTTTTTTTTTACAATTATTAACATATTATTGTATATATAACTTTTTATGTAATATATAATAAATTATAGAAAAAATTATTTTATCAAGAAACATATTATAGAATATAAGGTACATCATTGGCTGATTAATATGCACAGTTTCTGTTGGATCCCTATCAAAACCTAAAGTAAAAAACCAAAACTGAAGTTATATTCCAATAATATGCAGTCAAGGTAGCTCTTGAAAAAGCCAATAAATAGTGTGATAATAATTTCTAGTGGGTTGGCATGTCCAAATGTTTTTCCTTTTTATGGCAACTTTTCTATCATATCATCCAATGACCACTACACCACCTTTTTAATTCAGTGTCATGTCCAACTCCTTCCCTATCCAATTCCACCTGACATAATTACTTCCATTATTCTACACAAATCATATACTAATTTGATTATATATATTTCTTGGCTTCACATTCATCTAGATTTCTTTTGGCTTCATATCTTTTATATTATATGGTTTTCTCTTTTGTTTCCTTTTTTATCCATCCACAATTCTCTAGTGTTATTGCTTGAAGATGAGGTCATTTATCAAGTCTTTCAATATACATTTTTCTACACATGAATATGTTATATGATAATGGTGTTTCTGACTCTTTTGTATGTCCTACAAGTAGGTGTTCAACAAATGAAGCCAACATGCTTATAGATAACTCCTAAGCTTCTTTAATGGTTTATTAGATGTTTAGATTACTCAAGAATATAAAAAATTTATAACTATTGGAGTAAACCTTCATTTTAATCACTAAATATGTGAAGAAATTGTTGTCAGTCTCTGAATGTATCAAAATTACTAAAACGTCAGTTAGTGTATCTTTTGTTCGTAACTTCATGTACTAAAGTGATTAACAAAAAACATTTGAAAACTAAACTAACTAACTAACGGAAAATACATTCGAGACTATAAACTAATTAACAAAAGATACATTTGAGGATGAAACTTACTAACAGAAAACACAATCATGATAATATTAAGGGAAATGCTAACAAGTGCTCTAATGACACTTGATAAGAAACTTAAAGTAGCAACTTTATCTTGAAAATTGTTTTTTCATCAACTTATCGAAAGATCAATAAACAACTTTTTCTACATAAAATGCAACAATTATTTCCTAGGATAACCCTAATATTAAATGCATTAAGAGACTATAATGAAAACACTTGTTTACTCTAACTCTTGAGGCTCATAAAATTTTATTGCTAAAGACATACAAATTTAGAGACTACACTTTTTTACAATGAGAGGTAGTTTCATAGTTAAAGAAGTGAAAAGGTTCAAATAATGAAACTCAACTCAAGTTATTGCCATTTATGCTTTTCACCTCATACATAGCTCAAAAGGAGGAGAAAACTACTGATTTCGACATCAACACAAGACACAAACAAACTAAAAAAAGTAAAGAAATTAAACCAAATAGATAAAAGTTTGGCCTTTATTGTCTTCAAATCAGCCAAGAAGATCCATTGAACTTGAGATGGAATTGTTTGAAGAATCATCTCTAAGATATGTATCATCCAAAGGACTAAAAGAAGGGATTAAAGGACTATGAATCTGCATATCTTTTATCATTTGTCGAAGTTCCAAAGCTTCTTCTTTAAGCTGAGCATTCTCTTGAACAACTTGATCATGATTCTCTGAAACATGGTTAAGTTTCTCTATAAGTTGGTGATTTTCATTCCTCAGCCAAAGAACTTGTGACCAAAGTTCATCAAGGTGTTTCTGCTTCCTCATGCGTGACCGACGTGCTGATTCGCGGTTTGATATCATCCTTCTATGTTTCCTCTCATTGATGAGACTAAGGTTTTGTTCATCTGCTTCATCAGAAGTTGAGTTGCTGCTTATGCATGATGATTGTGGACTATAGTTGAAGTCAGGAAATTGTTGATGAGGGGTGTTTAGGTAATTACCATATAATTGGTTTGAGAACTTTTGGAGTTGATATGAGGAAATGTTGTTATTGTGAATCATGTTGTTATAGTTTTGTAGATAAGGTGATGTGTTTGATGGTAGCATGTAATTGAGTCCGGTTGTTACTTCTCTTGTTTGCATGGTTGTTTTTTTAAGGAATATATGAGGAAATTTAAGGATTGAAAGGGTTTTGTTGAGGAATATGAGTGATGGAAGGTTCAATTGAGTTTGAAGAGTGAGGTGAGCAGAGTAGGTATTATATAGGAAGGGGAAATTGATGAATTGGCCCTACTTGGATAATAGTAGAGTTCGCAATGTTGATGTTTTGTTATAATTAAGCTTATTGTATTCTGATGGAATGCCATGCACATCATGTATATGTGGCTTATTATTTTAAAACTTTTTGGCTTCAAGGGGGAAGGGTTTTGTTAGTAGAAAGTTCTTCCGGGAAATAAATATATTCTGGTAAAGAATTGTTCCAACCAAAATTTGAATTCAGTACTTTTGATCGATTCAACATTCATTAAAGTTCATTAATGATTTCAGTCCAAAATCCTAGTAAGTATGTGATGAATTTAATTAGTTGTACTTGAACATCTCTCTATTTATGCATACTCCTTTGCGTGTGGGTTCTTATATATAAGAATTGATCCTTACCTGACTCATTACATCATTTGAAGCTCGTGCCGTTGAGATCATGTCGGATATGCACATCATGCACATGTGGTGAATTTTTTAACCCGACAATTTTCAAGAAAAAGTGGCTCTGTGTATTTGAAGTTCATACGAAAAATAAGTAAAGTATTACTAATTATTTAAGACGCGGTTTGAACTTCACACTCTTAATCGATTTGACTTTCATTGAACTTCCTTAACCACTTGAGTTAAATTAGGGTTCTTATATAAAGGATTTGATTCTTACCTTACCCATTGCATCATTAGAAGCTCTCTTAGTGTTGAAGAGTTTAATGTGTATAGGTATTTCATCAAGGACAAAAAACTCTAATTTCATTTGTGTGCATTTATGTGCATAACAACATACATGTGACATGTTTATGCATATGTATGATGCACACAAGTGGCCCAAAGAGTGAATGCGATTTGGTTTTGTGGATATAATCATTTTGAAGAAAAAAAATATGCTTACGTAATATAGAGCCAGAGGGATTTCACATCATGGGGAGTATAATAACTATAATGGAAGACTGTTATGTTGAAAGCAAGCACAATACAATGTTTGGAGTTTAAAGTCATTTTTATTATAATATATAATAATAGTGTGTTTGTACTTCCAAGCTTATTATCTGTTTTGATGTGGATAGTATTCACTTAAATGACATAAGATTTTGGTGGAATTGTGGAAAAACAAGGTTGAGAAAGGCTTATTAGGTTGGCTCAGATTTTATTGGACTAAATATAATCAATGTTTTAAAGTATAATCAAAATTGTGGTTGTAAGTTAATGTTTTTTTGAGGTTTCTTCAATCATTCATTGCAATTGTAATTAATTAAGGTTGCATCATCCTTATTTGTAATATTTTATTGTTTGGAAGATTGTATCATAACTGCAATCACTACTCAAAGGAAAAAAAAATCTCAAGTAACAAATTACACTATGTCCAAAGTAGGCAATTTGATATTTGAGTTGAGGGAACTTAAGAAATTTTAATTAGAGGGTCCATCTTCAAAGAAACGAGTATAATATCATTGGTTTATTTTATTTATATTAAAATTAGAAGCTTTGCTCCCATTCACAAAATAGATTATTGGGTAGGGACACAAAAAATTCCCCTCACCTAAATGACAAACACTATTAAAACACATCACACACACAACTATAACATCCCGGTTCAACCTGAGATGAAGTTATGCAGCCTAACAATATTGACATTGTCAGTTGATGTATGTCTTACAAACATAGGACCACAGTTTCGTGCCTAAAAATATTTTAAGTAATCGAGTGTGGCGTAGGACCTATTACTTGCACAAAAGTTCCAATTTCAAGTCTGCTACACCGATTTCAATTTACAAATCACAATTTTGTCATGTGTTAAAGACGCCTCAGTAGATTAAGGAGTGTGATTTTTTATAAGCTATTTTCCGTCTTTTACAAAGGATAAAATCGTGATAACTTGCACAGGACTCTATACATACCATATCGGAAAAAATGGTGTAAGAGACTAGAGATAAAAAAAAGGTAATTGTGAAATTCACAACTTTCTAAATTGGTAACAACCATGAGAGACAAATAAAGAAAATTTAAGAATATTGATGACTCAAGGACCACTTCTATTGGGACCTCAAACAAAATGTGTATATGTGGGTTAAATAGAAGCCAAATCACTGACCCATCAGCAATCACTTGTTTTATTTAGTAGGGTTAGGTACTTGATAATCAAAGTATATTATTAAGCCATGGTAATGACGACTTCAACAGTATAATCACAATGAAGGGAACACAACTAGAAGTTTCAGTTCCACATGCCAATTGTATGCCAGCTTAAATGTTGAATTAATGCATTATGCCCACTGCGTTAGTTCCACATGCCTATTCTGTAGTAAACTTTAAAGTTACCATTGATTTTAAATTTACATATTTACTGGCATATTCTTATAGTTATTCTACATCAAATTGCCCTTAATTAATTTGAACATGGTTTCATGATGATGAACAGTTAAAGATATGAATAGGTATTTATTAATATAAGGTGTAATGTTAAAATATTTGGTTATGCCGTCCAAAATGTATAGCTTAACTCGTAGGACCAATATTGTTAGACCGAACATTTTTATTAGGTTTGAATTCAGGATCTCATAGTTACATCTATGAGCTTCAGGTGGTGCTCGTCAATTCATTTGTATACAAACAAAATAGAAAATCAATGCTATATTATCAAGGCAAATGTAAAGGATACATTTTTGTTATGTTGCAAACTTTCTAAATTGTAAAGTAGGTGGTTACATTTCTTTTCCACATCTTTGTCTTTTAGTTGGTGCTAATTTGAGAAAGTTTCCATAGCCAGTGATTGATGCTTTTTATTTTAGTATAGAGTATAGACTATCTTTCAGAAGTAAAATAAAATAATTGCAACGTACCACCAATGTTTAGAGTAGAGTAATTGTTGTAGTTATAGTCACAATTGAAGTTACTATAACCCTTAGTCTACCAAGCTAACGATGCGGGTTCGATTCTCACTACTCGTTTATATCTTATTTCTCGATATATTCTATTCGAATATATCTTTTTCTATTATAGAATTTATTTTTTTAATATGAAATTTGAGTATGGTGGAAAAGTACCGGATAAAACGTAAGGATGCCAAAGCAAGTGCTATAGATCTTCAAAAGGAATATTTAACAAAATAGATTATAATAATTTATTAAATCCTTTGTTAGTGGACGGTGGGGTTGAACCACATATAAGTCAGTTCTTTTGAGTTTGAAAAAAAAATGATGATTTAGTGTGAAAAAACTGCAAGAAAAAATTAAACCAAAATTTAGTAATTTTACTATTATATGGTCTAAAAGGTTTAATATTAGATTATCTTCGTCTCTTTATGACTTAGGCCGGCCTATTTGATATGTCTACAATTGTTAAAAATATCGTTAATGAGACCTCCAAAACTTTTATATTGCAACTACAATTACGATTGTGGACAGAAATTTAAAACCTATGATATTTCTAACCTATTCTAAACTGCCTCTTTTTTTTGGGTGATGTTCGAGGTTCGAACCCTGAACCTTGCATATATTATGCATTGTCCTTACCAATTAAGCTAAGTTCATGAGACTCTAAACTGCCTCTTTAGTATATGGACCATATACCTCAAATTGTGTCAAAAATCATATTATTACAAGAATGCTAGGGAAATTCTAATGGGGAACAAGTGATCACTAGAGGGACACTATTTCAAACATTGTTATCCAAGACATTGATCATTTTCTCTCTGAACTACTTCCTCAAATTGATATCCATTTAGTTTATTGAATGTTGTTATATTATTTGCTATTTTGGCACAAATTTAATTAAATTTTTTGACAAATTGACACAAGCTTAATTACTCATTTAGGAAAAATGGAAAGAAAAGAGATTGAATGGATATCTTAACCATTCATGGAAAAAAGTCATATATAACAAATGTAGTGGAAATTATTGAACAAGAATTGTACTTTAAATTGTATATTCCACTAACCCTTAAGCCAGCTAAATGCATTGAGAAAGATGAGAAATATGAAATCTTGTTAGACAAATGCTATGCACTTACCCGTGTGTGTCTAGTTGAGTTGAGTGGATTGAATGGTCAACAATATCATAAGACAGATTTTGACCCATCTTTCATTCTTGTCTTTTGATTGTTCTTTACTTTGTCTTTATTTATTTTTTCACACATGTGGAAACTTACATTAAAGTGTTTCAATATGATTACAATGTACTACTATTATGCTTAGTTCCCAAAAAAATATTAATGCTTATATCATTTGATAGAGGATATGATTTAGGCAAGGGAAATGTTAACTTATGTCCTTAGGGTTCATGTTAAGGATATTTAAATAGAAAATTTTGTCTAAAAAATTGTGGCAATTTATTCTTCTAGAAATTGAAAATTAATGATTTGTAATAAATATTTATTATTTATAGAATCCATAACATGTGTCTAAGAACACAAGTTATCGTGACCCGTTAGTTAAAGCTAATATTGATTATTTATTTATTTTTTAACTACTTTTTTATATGAAAAAGAAAGACGAGATAATATGTCTAATATATTTTCTTTAGATGTCTAATTTTTCTTGTTGAGTAAATAAATATGTTTAAAAGTTGTATCTTGAAACTTTTTTTTTTAATAATTATTTTATAAAAGAGTTGTAATCTTGAATTATTAATTCTAGGATTTGTTCTTCCTAAAAAAAAAAATTATGTATTTATTCTAGGAGACTGAGATGACCAGCAGCATATCGATCACTTACCTTTATACTTGTACTCTACATTGTACATGTACTTAGTAGTACTTACCATGCATCGGTTTTGTCAAATCAAAATGCTATAAGCCAACTTATCTTAAAAAAAAATTAAAAGGATTTTCAACCATAAGGACAAGTGGACAACTATATCATACTGACTTTTACTTTTGGATTAAAACTATAGCACACAAATGATATAAATCTAGTATATGGTACACTATTTTTTAACTATTAGATGAATAAATTCTATCACATCATTGCATTTTTCTTCTGTTTGAATTTTAATCCATAACTTTCAACTACTTGTCTCTTAATTCAAACTATTTGAGAACAATCACATAAAGAGAATTTAATATTATGGAGTCTCTCACTTATTATATTAGCTTAAACATCTACGAGGTTGATCTATAAGTACTTATGTAAATATTATTTGAGTTTTAAAATCTACTCTGACTTTTGTGAACCTCGATGTACAACTCACCTAAAAAAATTATTAGAAAAAATTCTAAATATCTCATGTAAATGTTCTTGAAAAATTAAGAGACCTGAGCATCTTAGCATAAATTAATTTTATTAGATTAAATAAAATAACATCAACAAATCGAAGCAGCTTTCAATTTTTTGTTCTTATTTGTTGAAGACTATAATATTACGCAGATTTAGTGTAAAAATAAGAAATATCCTTTTACTTTTAATTCGTGAGACCTGCATTAATTTATTTATTTTACATTAAAGTTAATTTTGTATAAAGAGTACTTGCACAAAATAGACACTTGTGATGCTTTTAGTGGTAAAATATGAGAAATATACTTGGAAATATAGTTTGTTTGGAGACGAAGATTTCACCACTCATGTGGAAACCGACTCAAAAACTGTGTTGGCATGATCAGAGAGAAAAACGTCAAAATTGATGAAAAAATTTCTACCCTAATATGTCGTATACAAGAGTTTTTAAAGTGAAACTTACATATGCAATTCAACCATATTTACTACGAGAAAAATAGAAGTGTTGATTGATTAACAAGTTTTAACTTCTTTTTATATTACTTTGACATTACGATGAATCCTCTAAATAAGATTTTGAGTCTCTTAACTCATTTGAGGTTAACCTAGTGGCTTGCTTGAAAATCTTGGAGTGTGCTTCTCTCGAGATTTCAGGTTCGATTTCCTCTAGTGTCAATTTCGATGGGCAAGTCCATACAGAGTTTGATCTGGCTTTAAATGAGACCCTCACAAGTAGATGGTGAGATTGGTCCACTCAAGTTAGTCGATCCTTGACTCAGATAACGAATTGAAAAAAAAAAGATTTTGAATCTCTTATTTGATGACATTTTTCGGGGTTTACATACCTAGTGTAATTTTGGAGTTGCTTTTCGGTTTAGTATTTTTTTTATCATAAAAAAAAAGAAGTTAATTTTGCATACGTTTGACACTTGGCAGAAAAATTCCACGAAAAAGGACAAAGAAGAGGAGAAACGCGAGTGCACGATAGATGTAATTTGTGGGGCCCATGCTAACGAGCACGCATGGCTACCCATTCCACCATTCTCCAGCCCTATTGCTCATACCGTCAACTCAACGATTAATTCCCTAATTTTTATGTTCCATTTTTAAGTACATATCTTAAATATGTATTTAACATTTAACTTTTTATATTAAGGATTTTTATGTGAAAAATGTAATATTTTTAGAATTTTAATTAATTTTCATATAGTCCCCATGAACTTAGTCATATGGTAGATACATTGTATAATATAGGCTTAAATATGATAATCATCCCTGTAATTTGGGACAGTTTTGATTTTCGTCCCTGTGAAATTTTTTTTTGAATTACATCCCTGTAAAATATTTTTTGTTTGAAAAAGGTCCCTGACCCTACTATTCAGCTGATTTGGCATGGTTTTGGCCACGTGGCAGTTGCTGACTGTGCAACTTTTGCCACGTGGCGCTGACGTGGCGTGCCACCTAATATTAAATTTTAAAAAATATTTTTAAAAGGCTTAAATATGATAATCGTCCCTGTAATTTGGGTCAGTTTTGATTTTCGTCCCTGTAAAAGGCTTAAAATTTATTTTCAAAATTTTATATTGTTTTTAAAATTAAAAAATATGAAAATAAATTTAAAAAACAATATAAAAATTCTGAAAATAAATTTTAAAATATTTAAATAACTTTCTGAATTTTTTTGAATATTATATATTCTGAAAAATAATGATTTTTTTTAAAATTAAATTTTTTGTAAAAGAACAAGAAATTAGATTTTTTTTTAAATTTATAATTTATTTTCGAAAATTATAAATTTATAACTTTTGAAAATATAATTGTCATTATTTTCGAAAAAATTTAATATATAATTTTCAAATTAAAAAAAATCTATTTTTCGAATATTTAATTTTCACATTTTTTTTCAAAATTTATAATTTTAACAGTTTTTTGTCAAAAAATTATGTTTTTGAAAATTTTAATTTTCAAAGTTTTTTTTTCAGATTTTTTTCAGAAATTTTTTATGATTTTTAAATTTATTTTCAGATATTTTAAATTTAAAAAATAATTTCCATAATTTATTTTTAATTTAAATTTTTTTAATTACGTGGAATGCCACGTC
>Ga0228710_1010291_pt1 | contig 12564 bp, 7 predicted proteins | sample MedpolnodulmetaG_FD_177995 | JGI IMG/M metagenome (GOLD analysis project Ga0228710, IMG submission 177995) | Root nodule microbial communities from Medicago polymorpha collected in Santa Monica, California, United States - pink nodules | ecosystem: Host-associated > Plants > Roots > Nodule...
AGTATCTTTCCCTCTAAAATTGATGAACACATCGTGTATCCATCCAGGATTGGAGGAAGAAGAATAACTCATTAATTCAATTCGAGTGGATGACAAGAATTGAAGTCAAAACCAAGAAGAAAATGCAAAAAAAATGCACAATAAAGAGAAGCTGTCAGGTTTGTTTATGTTACAATACAACAACTTAGAACAATATTTAATCACTTATTTTTCAGTTGACATTGTATCCGCGTTATTGTTAGTGTTATAAAAAATGCAATGTGTGTTTGTGTAATATAAAAGTATCGCTCAAGTTAAAAGGGATATTTTATAGGAAAATTGTAAGACCGGCGATATTTTACGAGATAAAATGTTGAGTGATAAAGAATCAACACAAATAAATTGTTAGTAAGATGAGGATGTTGTGTCGGATATGTAGTAACTAGTAGAACTAGATAAGATAATTAAAATTATAAATGACAACATTAGAAAAAGTTGGGGCAGCACCTGTAGTAACAAAAATAATGGAAAACTTATGGACTATGTAGTAAGGAGAGTATAGTAGATAAATAGGAATTAAATCATTAGAGGCAGAGAAAAACATACAAAAACTACTCCCTTCGGTCACTATTATAAGCAAAAATTAACTTTTTAGGTTCATTCATCAAATGATGTATTTGGTCTATAAAGTTGATTTTTGCTTATAGTAGTGACCGGAGGGAGTATTAATAAAGACATACAGATTAATGAGTATATATAACATTAGGCTTAATTGCTATTTTAGTCCCTTAACTAATTTTTTGGTATCGGTTTGGTCCCATAACTAAAAAAGGTCCGTTTTGGTATTTTAACTTTTGCTCTGTTACATGTTTTGGTCCTTTCCGTTAATTTTATTAAAAAAAACGTTAGGGTTTATTTTCTTCATCTTCTCCATCTCAATCCTTCATCTCCTTCAACTATTTCTGGAAAAATAGGAAGAACAACAACAATAGCATCAACTAAATTAAGCAGCAGCAACAACAATTTTGCCATCATCATCATGAAGTAACCCATAAATCCTCTCATACAACAACAACAAAATCAAATAGTAGTAACAACATCAAACAACAACAATTTCGGCATCATCATCATGCTCTCATACAAAAAAAAACTATCCTCACTCCGTCTCAAAATGCAAGTAAAAAAGACTCATTTTCTTTGTCGCAAAATGTAAGGAAAAAAGATAAACTTTTATCTTATATAATCATGTTTTTTTTTTATAAAAATCATATTTTTTTTATTTTATTGTTGTTTATTCTCATGAAATTAAATGCAAATTAGATTCAATTTTTTCTCTCTTCCATTTTCTCCTTAACCAATATCCAATGAAAATTGTTTTTACATCTTCCCATAAAACTTATCCCAAAGAAAACACAAAAAATTATAATCTAAATTCTTATGTTTTAGTTTTCTTAACAAATGTGATTTGATTATTTTTTCCTTACAATTTAGGACAGAGGAAGTATTTATTAGACTTTGTTTGGGGGTTTGGAGAGGAGGAGAAAGAAAGATTTTGGATGGTTGAAAATACAAGGGAAAATGGTAAAATATTTCACATTTTTTAAAAGAATAGTCTTTCACTTATTATTAATATATTTTTAATTTTAAAAATATTATAACTACGTAGATTAAATTTTGAAGAATTTATATAAACCCTTCAAAACATTCCTCCAATATAATTTTTGAGTTCAAGAAGAATTTTATATTATGAAAAAAATAAACCCCAAAGTCTTCCCTCTCAATGTCATTTATTTCTTTTACTTACTTCTTCCTCTTTTTTTTCAAACTCCTTCCTTCATTCCCTTCCAAACTCACAAACAAAACTGCGGGATAAAATTTGTGGTTGATTATTTTAAAAATGCAACACGCTGAACACGATGCCTTCAATTATTTTTCATTTTGAGTAAACCTCGGTTGTTTAAAAGTGTTCTCAGTTTTAGTCATTAAAAAAAGTCTTCTCGATTGGCCTATTTTTAAGGCTTTAGAAAATACTCTCTCCGTTCTATATTAGATTTTACACTTTTGACCTGACATACTTTGACCATATTTTTTTACTAATATACAAAGATAAATAATATCATATAAGATGTTGTTGAATTCGTCTCGATTAATATTTTCAAAATATTAAATTTTCATAATTTTTTCAAAGAGATAATTAAAGATATTAAAAATAAAAAATATGCATTGATATGTGTGTTTGAGTCAACTAGGTTATCTAATATGGGATGGAAGGAGTAGAGAAGAAGACTTGGTCTTGGACTCTTCATGAACAACCACAACCATATGTGGCATATTGTCAAGGCTTTAGAAAACATCAACGTTAAACTGATCATCGAAATTGACACAATAACTTATTAACATTGGAGAGAATCTAACCTGAGACTTAAGAGAATCACACTCTAAAATCAAAGTTTTATTTTATTTACTAGAGTATTTATTATTTAAAAGTTGTTGCAATGTGAAATTAATAAAAATTCATAAAATAAAGCAAGGGTAAGTCAACTTTTTTTTTTTGAAAGAGAGGAGTAAGTCAACTTGTCAACCTGGAGTATTGGATCCATCAAAGAATGGCATTGGGAGAAAAATTCTAGCATCCAAATCTTCTATAATGTGTGTCTGCTTAAACACTATTCATTTATATTTGTGTTCATAGTAGAATTCCTCTCCAAATTCGAGGTTCACGAGCCAAAGCGTGCTTATGTTTGGTTTATGTCCTCACTCCATTTCGTTTTCTTCTTAATTTTTAATCATTCTTTTTTCTTTTTTATCATCTTCTTAATTTTTAAGTACAATTTTTTTTATCATTTTTTTTCTAAATTTTAAAAAGATAACGCCCCATTTTTAAAAATAAAAAATTATCACAATTAATTTTTTAGCTTATTTTTCTGATTTTTGAAAAAACTAGCGGATGATTGATAAACCGGCTTATAACGGATGAATTTATAGCAGATGACTTAGAAACTAGCTTCTAGATGATATGAATAAGCTAGTTGATTGAATTTGTAATGTATGATAAATTTAGTGGTTGGAATAGCTTATAAATATGAAATGACATAAAATAAATTTATTTAATTAATATTTTTTCAATTAATATTGCAAATGTAAAATTGAGATAAAAAGTGATAAGCTACAAGCAATTTGAATTAGCTTATCAAAAAATACTAAAAGCTCATAAAACTAAGTTATAAGCTTGGGAAAAAAAATGACAGCCACTACTAAAAAATATACAAATATTTATCTTATAAAATATACCCTAAGAGTCTCTTTGGTGTGCAGGATAACAAGATAAAATATGATAAAATTATCATATCCTAATTAAATTCATTGTTTGGTGCACTAATAAAAAAAGATAAATTAATTCTTTTTTTAAATCCTATCATACTCAACCTTCCTTAAATGTCTAACTCACTTCATTAAAATGTTGCATATGTATTAAATGTATTGGAGCTTACTTTTTTATTGTTCGACAATCTCATATTGTTCGACAATCTCATACTAAGACCATCCACAACATACCACCTTAAATTGGATGCTTAAATGGGTCATCTATGTCTACATCACTCATTATACGGTACTACTTAATAAGCACCAGTTTTCTTCAACCCAACACTTCAAAAGAAATCATTAAATAGGTCCGACAAATAATTCTAAATCATTACATTTCAACATAATTTGTTAAATGGGACCTGCGAAAAATGAAGAGAGGGATGATGTTTCCTTAGCCACTCTTCTCCATAAGAACTCATATATTATACTCTATAATGGAGGTGTATGTTTAATGTGGTACTAAATAAATGAAGCACTCACCATTGTGGATGGTCTAAATATTCATTGGTTAATGTTGTTTATAGATTCCTGTCAAAGTGCCATATATTACAAAAAAAGGTGACTCAGCATGTCACCTCAGCGAAAATGCACAGTCAGCTAGCCTGGGGGGTATTCTAAAACAAAAAAAAATTACAAGGACCAAATCCAAAAAAAATAATTTACAGGGGGCAAAACAAAAGTATCCTATATTACAGGGGGGTAAAGGTCTATTAACCCTAATTTAAAAGTTCCTTAAACTTAGTTTGTTTCATATTTTCCGAACCAACTCAGAGAAAAAAATAGGTCGCGTAAGAAACGTATAGGATGAAAAAATAAAGGGCATTGCTAACCAGTGCTTCTCAGGGCAATGGTTAAGAAATTTACAAATAGAAATTTTATCTTGAAAATATAAGATGTTACTTTTGATAAAATAATGATTACACAACTTTTCATAAAAATTTACTTATTTTAAATGCTTAACCATTGTCCTTAGGGCACTAGTTAGCATTCTCCAAAAATAAATAGTCTTGTATTTCCTCTCAACCCGATTTTCAAATCTTTGGTCCCTCACTCAATTGCAGATGAATCTAAAATTTGAAAATTTAAAAATTCATATATAAACAAAACCAATATAACGTGAGAAAAAAAATGTCAAATCATTATCTAAAATTAAGAAACTTTTGCCTTATGAATATAAAAGATACAAAGGAACATCCTTTAAATTTTCTAAAGTATATAATCTTTTTTTTTAAATACTAAAGTATGGAGTATAAAATTTGTTAATTTAGTGTTTGCAATTAAGACATTAGAGACTTTTTTGTTTTTGGAATAAAGACATCATAAATTTATTAACTATTCCTAATGGTGAGGTCTTCACTATTTAAGATCCTGTACCTAATAGGTACACCCTATTGGGGAATTTTTTTTTGGTCTTCTAAAACCTAGGGTCTCACTTAAGACCATCATTCTTTAGTGGATTTCACGCTACTTTGCATTAAAATAATCATTGTATTGATGAAATGTAAATGTTGAAGAGTTAGTGGTGGGATTGATTTAGACATTTTTTCGAGTTAGTGATGTGTAGTGTACACATGAGAACCGTTTAATAACTTCAAATTGAGAGTCTCCATCGTAGATGCTTAGAAAATACGTTGACAAGTTTTACACATTTTTAGGGCTATTTATTACTCCCGCGATCCCAAATTATATGTCGCCTTGGAAATAAAATTTATCCAAAATTATATGTCGTTTTACAATATTAATGAAACATTAATATTACTTTTGTTATTATATCCTCAACTCTTTGTTACTCTCTTTTATTTTAATTATCTTTTTCATATCATTAATTAAAGACAATTTTGTAAAACAACTTATAATATTTTTTTCCCATACAAAATTGATTATATTTCTTAATGCATATGAAATGGTCAAAACGTCATATAATTTAGGACGAATGGAGTATATATTTATTTATATAATTAAAGACTAATTTTTTTTTTGTCATTAAAAAAGAGAGTGATAGTTTAAAAAATAAATTGTTATTAATTTCGCTTTTGAACAAAATTGAAAGTAAGAACATTCCCCTCCAAAAAAAGTTGAAAGTTAGAATATTGAAATTTACATTACTTAGAGGAATATTGAAATTGACTACTTTTTGTTTTGACAGATTAAATTTACTACTTAGATTGTACTATTCCGTGGGAATTTAGAAGATGAAGGTTTATGAATAATGTTTAGGCGGGATAAAATGGATTTAGCGGCAATATTTGGTTAACAAATTACCCTTTTGATTACTCAAACATAAAATAAAAATGATCCTTATATTTAATAAAAAGTAAAAGTATAATAGGATTAGTATTTTATTTTATTTTTCAATTTTTTAGGGAAGGATTAGATAATGTTATCTGTAATGCATGGTTGGTAGGTAGTCTTTTGTGGAAATAGCGCGCTCCATTCAACTCACCACAAGTGCTTGTTTATATATATCCATAGAGTTAGTCAGTCAGTGCTGGTCACCCATTTTCTTAGCAATGTATATGCAACCTCCTCGATCGAAACCCCAAAGCCAATGGATATACGATGTGTTCATCAATTTCAGGGGAGCAGACACTCGTGGCAACTTCGTTTCTCACCTCTATGCTGCTCTCACAAATGCTGGAATCAACACTTTTCTTGACGATGAGAATCTTGAAAAGGGAAAGGTGCTGGGACCAGAATTAATGCGAGCAATAGAAGGTTCTCAGATAGCCATCGTTGTTTTCTCCGAGAATTACGTTCGTTCTGGTTGGTGTCTTGACGAACTGGTACTAATCATGCAATGCCACGCATATAACGGTCAAGTTGTTATGCCCGTATTTAACGGTACAACCCCTTCGAAAATACGTCAATATACGTTTGAAAAACCGGTCCTATACATAGATGAGTTAGATCAACGTATTAATACGGCACTCCACGATGCTTCCAATTTGGCTGGTTGGGATATGAGTAATTACAGGTGAATATGTTTATTCAGTTTTGGTTTTATTTTATTTTTGCTAATTAGTAATCATATTGCAATTTACGATTTTGTTGTTGTTGCGCCACTAAAATTAAAGATTTAGTGAAGTACAAGGGAGTTTATACCACCGTCTAAAGCTCTATGCTATACATATAGAGTATTTGAACTTGATTAAGTGTGTGTTTGATCTGATAAAAAATAAGGGACATGACACCACAACTTAAGTTGTAATCTGTTTGATTGTAAAACTGTTCACAATACAACTTTTTCTCTCAAGTACAAGTTGTCTAAACTACCAAAGTAACATTTTGTCCGCCCAACATCGTATAAGACAAAATTGTTCGATATCGTAAAAGTTGTCCTATGTTGTTCTGCTTTGGGTTGTGATGTTTAGTGTTGTTTTGTCCAATACCTACCTTTTAGCAGATATAGCACACCCTTATGAAATTGAGTTGACTTTTTACGAAATTAAGTTGATTTTTTTGGAAATTGAGTCAAATGTATATATTTTATGCTTCTAATCCTTCATTTTTATGACCGTTTTTGTTTTTGGTAATATTTATTGTTGCAGTGATGAAAGCAAAGTTGTGAAGGAAATTGTCTCCCAAGTTTTGAAAAATCTAGACAATAAATACTTACCTCTGCCAGATTTTCAAGTTGGATTAAAACCCCGTGCAGAAAAGTTGATTCGATTTTTAAGACAAAATACAAGAGGAGTTTGTTTAGTAGGGATTTGGGGGATGGGGGGGATTGGCAAAAGCACTATTGCCAAAGTCATCTACAATGATCTTTGTTATGAATTTGAAGATCAAAGCTTCGTTGCTAATATTAGAGAAGTTTGGGAGAAAGATAGGGGCAGAATCGATTTACAAAAACAACTTCTTTCAGATATCCTCAAAACAAGAAAGATAAAGGTGCTTAGTGTTGAACAAGGAAAAGCTATGATCAAACAACGACTTCGCACAAAACGCATACTTGCTATACTTGATGATGTTAGTGAGCTTGAGCAATTTAATGCACTATGCAAACGAAATAGTGTTGGTCCGGGAAGTATAATAATCATCACAACCCGAGATCTGCGTGTACTTAATATCCTTGAAGTTGATTTTATCCATGAAGCAAAGGAATTGAATGCTAGTGAGTCCCTTGAGCTTTTCTGTGAACATGCTTTTCGGAAGGCGATTCCAACAGAAGACTTCCTTATTCTCTCAAGAGATGTAGTTGCCTATTGTGGTGGAATACCACTAGCTCTTGAAGTCCTTGGATCTTACTTATTGAAGAGGAGAAAATATGAGTGGCAGAGTGTATTATCAAAGCTAAAAAAAATACCCAATGATCAAATAAATGAGATACTAAAAATAAGCTTTGATGGTTTAAAGGATCGTATGGAAAAGAATATATTTCTTGATGTCTGCTGTTTCTTTATCGGTAAGGATAGAGCTTATGTTACAAAGATACTAAATGGTTGTGGACTTCATGCTGATATTGGAATAACAGTGTTGATAGAGAGAAGCCTCATAAAAGTTGAAAAGAATAAAAAGCTTGGGATGCATGCTTTACTACGAGACATGGGAAGGGAAATTGTTCGTGAAAGTTCACCGGAGGAGCCTGAGAAGCGTACCCGATTGTGGTGTCATGAGGACGTATTTAATGTACTGGCAGACCATACTGTAAGAATTTCTCTACATTGCATTTTGAACTTTTGTCATTTTTCACTATCTTTAAAGATAACAAAAACTATGTTTCAGAAATGTTTTTAATTTTCCAATCTATTGGCTGAAAAATGTGGGATTCATTATCTCACAAGTGTCTGTCCATACACAGGTCTTCATGTAACAACTCAAGTTTTTGGAGAGTTAGTTCATGAGAATCATGTCATTTTATATATAATTGGGCTTAGGCTGCAGATTTTTCTGTTGCTTTTTAGTCACCAAACAACAAATTAAGATTTCCTTTTTATTTTATTTTTCTACGGTCTTTCTTTGTGTCACAGGGAACAAAAGCCATCGAGGGATTGGTTATGAAGTTGCCAAAGACCAATAGAGTTTGCTTTGATACAATTGCTTTTGAGAAAATGAATAGATTGAGATTGTTGCAACTTGATAATGTACAAGTCATCGGAGATTACAAGTGTTTTCCAAAGCACCTGAAATGGCTTTCTTGGCAAGGATTTCCATTAAAATACACACCAGAAAACTTTTATCAGAAAAATGTAGTTGCTATGGACTTAAAACACAGTAATCTCACACAAGTTTGGAAGAAGCCTCAGGTACATATGGGAATAGATTTTCCTTTTAAAATAAATGGTTAATGGAAACAGATGTTTTGCCACGGTTTCATTTTATTCTCTTAACTTTTATTTAAAACATTTATTTTCTTGTAGTTGATAGAGGGACTGAAGATCCTAAATCTCAGTCATTCTAAGAACTTGAAAAGAACCCCTGACTTTTCAAAATTACCAAACCTAGAAAAGTTAATTATGAAGGATTGTCAAAGTTTGTTGGAGGTACACCCGTCCATTGGAGATCTCGAGAATCTTCTTATGTTAAATTTGAAGGACTGCACTAGTCTTGGCAATCTCCCAAGAGAGATCTATCAATTGAGAACAGTGGAAACTCTCATCCTTTCTGGTTGTTCAAAGATTGACAAATTGGAAGAAGATATAGGGCAAATGGAATCCTTGACTACTCTAATGGCAGCAAATACTGGAGTCAAACAAGTGCCCTATTCAATAACAAGATCAAAAAGCATTGGATATATATCTCTATGTGGATATGAAGGATTATCACGTGATGTTTTTCCTTCTCTCATTAGGTCTTGGATGTCGCCAACAATGAATTCCTTACCACGCATTCCCCCTTTTGGTGGCATGTCAAAGTCCCTTGCTTCCTTAGATATAAAGAGCAATAATCTGGCTTTGGTCTCTCAATCACAAATACTTAGCAGCTGTTCAAAACTTAGAAGTGTTTTGGTACAATGTGACTCGGAGATTCAACTGAAACAAGAATTCAGCAGATTTCTTGATGATCTATATGGTGCAGGTCTTACTGAACTGGGAACATCACATGCATCCCAAATTTTGGATCTTTCCTTGAGATCTCTTTTGATTGGAATGGGAAGTTTCCACATAGTCATTAATACTCTTGAGAAGAGCTTATCACAGGTTCCTTCTCTATCCCTCTCACATAATATTTTATCATTACTTAAGAGAATATGGAATTATTTTCCATTTGCATGTTTTTGTTTAAATGGTTAAAGATTCATAAATATACACATTTATTCAAGTACCTATCAGAAACTAATATGGATGCTAAGATCAGACGTTTAACATATAAATGAAGTAAATAGTTAGATAATTATAATATCCTTTTTTCCTCTTTCTACATATCATTTTTTTTAACTTTATCTTCATTACGTTTATTTGCTAATGTCTATTTTTGTTACATTGTTTTAGCTTATTTATGTTCAAGTATAGTTGAATAACTATTGAAGTTATTAACAGGTTGAGTCCTTTAGACATAGAAGGAGAGAGAGTAACAGAAAAATAAAATTATATTTTTGTTGCTGTTAATGATATATAGGATCTTCTTACTACACAATACTAATAACTAGTTCAACAATTGTTGTTTAAGTAGTTTTAGTATATAACTACAATCTAACAAGAATTAGTTAAGTAGATAATTTTTTTCAAATACAGAGTTTTAAAAGGTATATAGTGAAGATGTTAACCTCTTTCACATTATTGCATTCTCTAGTCACTAAACTTAATTATTCAAACCTATCTTTCCCTTCTACCATTTAGGGCTATTTGAAGAAATTTTAAAAATAACTTCTACTTACTAACTCTTTACTATTCTTATCAATATTCTATATCCTAGCATTTACTTTCTAGAACCGACTGTGCGTGAAAAGGAACAAATTATTCTACATAATTGAAAAGAATATTCCTTATGTTTTGAAGAGAAAGTATCTGGAAGACATAAAATGGTTGGATTTTCTAAGATAACTATGCATATGTTCATGATACAGGGATTGGCAACCAATTCTGGTGATTCTTTCCTTCCGGGTGACAATTATCCTTCTTGGTTAGCCTATAGAGGTGAAGGACCTTCTGTACTATTTCAAGTTCCGGAGGATACCAATTACTGCATGAAGGGAATGACTTTATGTGTTCTTTATTCATCAACACCTGAAAATCTGGCAACTGAATGTCTCACTAGTGTTATGATCATTAATTACACAAAATTCACTATCCATATTTACAAACGAGACACAATAATGTCGTTTAATGATGAAGATTGGCAAGGTGTGGTATCAAATTTAGGAGCTGGTGACAACGTGGAGATTTTTGTAGCTATTGGGCATGGATTGACCGTTAAGGAAACTGCTATCTATCTAATATATGATCAGTCTAATGCTACGGAAGTTGAGCCATTAACTAGCACAAAGATTGAGCCATTACGTGAAGTGGAAGTGCAACCATCACGTAGTGTGAAAACAGAGGCATCAGCTGAAGAGGATGTACAATCATCACCTAATGTGAAAACAGAGTCATCATCAGAAGAACCATCACCTGATGTGAAAATGGAACCATCACTTGTTGTCAGTAATGAACCATCACCGAAGAAAAATATAAAAATCTTTACAAGACTTGCAAAGAGAGTGGGAGAATGTTTATGCTTAAACCAGAATTGAGTCACAATTTTTTACTGGGCATGCCTATTGTCCTAATATGGAATTCCCTTGTCTGTGATTGATTGCAGGATCATGATTTTCTTTTCTCCTATGGTGTTGGATGTCATCCATAGTGAATCCCATGTCATTTATTCACTCATTTTGGCGAATGTCATCAACGTCTCTACAAATACTTGGTAGCTTTGAAAAGCTTCAAAGTTTTTGGGTGCAATCTGACACAGAATCTCAACTATCTCAAGAATTGAAAAGAATTCTGGATGGAATACCAATTACATGTATGTCATTCTTTGGTGAATTGGTTCATTTGATTCATTTATTGTGTTTCCTTCTTTTTATTGGTTCTTATTTTTCATTTCTTTTTCTACTGGTAGCGTGTGTTGAATCAAATTTAGATTCTCAGCATAGTTGAAAATCCATGGAGGGTAACCTTAAAAATAGACTCCTACAATCACCCTTACCCAATCCGATAGGATGCTCAACGCGAGGCAAAGGATCCATAATAAAGAGTTTGGTCAATGACTTCTATAATAACAGTTTTAACAATTTTTAGTTTGGTTTAATTTAAACACCACTACTAGAAAAAAGATTTTTTAACATCATGGTTTTGTTGAAGCAATGTAGTGGCTATAGCTTGACATTTAAGAAAGGTTGAGTATGATAGGATTAAAAAAAAATTAATTTATTTTTTTCTATTAGTGCACCAAACAATGGATTTAATTAGGATAGGATAATTTTATCATATCTTATCTTGTTATCATGCACATCAAACAGACTCTTAGGGTATATTTTATAAGATAAATATTTATGTATTTTCTAGTAGTGATTGTCATTTTTTTTCCGAGCTTATAACTTAGTTTAATGAGCTTGTAGCATTTTTCGATAAGCTAATTCAAATTGCTTGTAGCTTATCACTTTTTATCTCAATTTTACATTTGCAATCTTAATTGAAAAAATATTAATTAAATATATTTATTTTATGCCATTTCATATTTATAAGCTATTCCAACCACTAAATTTATCATACATTACAAATTCAATCAACTAGCTTATTCCAATCATCTAGAAGCTAGTTTCTAAGTCATCTGCCATAAATTCATCCGTTATAAGCCGGGTTATCAATCATCTGCTAGTTTTTTCAAAAATCAGAAAAATAAGCTAAAAAATTAATTGCGATACTTTTTTATTTTTAAAAATGGGGTGTTATCTTTTTAAAATTTAGAAATAAAATGATAAAAAAAATTGTACTTAAAAATTAAGGAGATGATAAAAAAGAAAAAAGAATGATTAAAAATTAAGAAGAAAACGAAATGGAATGAGGACATAAACCAAACATAAGCACACTTTGGCTCGTGAACCTCAAATTTGGAGAAAAATTCTACTATGGGTACAAATATAAATGAATAGTGTTTGAGCGCACACATTATAAAAGATTTGGATGCTAGAATTTTTCTCCCAATGCCATTCTTTGATGGATCCAATGCTCCAGGTTGACAAGTTGACTTACTCCTTTCTTTCAAAAAAAAAAAAAAATTTGAATTAACCTTTCT
>Ga0228710_1010293_pt1 | contig 12562 bp, 4 predicted proteins | sample MedpolnodulmetaG_FD_177995 | JGI IMG/M metagenome (GOLD analysis project Ga0228710, IMG submission 177995) | Root nodule microbial communities from Medicago polymorpha collected in Santa Monica, California, United States - pink nodules | ecosystem: Host-associated > Plants > Roots > Nodule...
GTATGGGTTTCAAGGACCTCTCTGCTTTTAATTTGGCTATGTTGGGTAAACAGGGATGGAAATTTATTACTGAACCAGATTCTCTGGTGGCTCGAATTTTTAAAGCTCGCTACTTCCCGTCTGGCTCTTATCTCACGACCACTGTTGGGCACAACCACAGCTATGTTTGGCGCAACATCATGCATGCTAGATTTATTGTGCGTGGGGGCGCTAGATGAAGTGTAGGCTCAGGCGCGACTATTCCTATTCTTAATGAACCATGGCTGCCAAATGGGGAGTTTATCAGTAGGGATATTCCTGGTGCTCACTTTGTTCATAATTTTACGGTTAACAGCTTGGAATGAACAGGTGGTTAGACAAGTTTTTAGCGATGATATAATAAACAAAATACTACATACGGCACTGATTTCTCAGGTTGACGAGGATAGAATTATATGGAAAGCGGAAAAGCACGGACGTTACTCTGTTCGTAGTGCTTACAGGTTATGTGTATCAGAACATATTGATTCATCTTATAACTGGCGATCGGGGTATTGGTCTGGTATTTGGAATCTAAAAGTGCCACCGAAAGTCAAGAATTTAATTTGGCGCATGTGTTGCGGTTGTTTACTGACTCGTGTCCGTTTGTTGGATAAAAGTGTTACTTGCCCCACTAGTTGTGCTAGCTGCGCCTCCAATCATGAAGATCTTATGCATATTTTCTTTGCTTGTCCTTTTGCTATACAGGTTTGGAATAGCACAGGTCTTTGGGGTTCGGTGCAACACGCCCTTTCTACCACTGCCTCAGCTTCGGAAGCTATATTTTATCTGTTAGAGACTTTGTCCGTTGAATTAACACAACGTCTGTCGTCTGTATTATGGAGTATATGGAAGCACCGCAATCTCAGAGTGTGGGATGATGTAACAGAAACAAGTGCCACGGTTGTCGAGCGTGCTAGAAACATGCTTGCAGACTGGCAACTGGCTAATGGTCCGGATGTTCTTGCATCTAGATCGAATCATCAACCAACAACGACCTCCAACTCTCAACAACATCGAATCACGTGGCAGCCTCCCGTGGTCGGAAGTTACAAATGTAACATCGACGCAGCCTTCTCTTCTCACGTCAACCGTACATGTATTGGTATTTGTGTTCGCGATGCAGAAGGTACGTTTGTTCTGGCTAAGACTATGACATACCCTTGTACTGTTTCGGTGGATGTGGGTGAAGCTTTAGGGCTGCACTCTGCTGTGCAATGGTTGAGTGATATGCAACTTGACAATGTGGATTTTGAAACAGACTCTAAGTTGACAGCTGACACCTTCCTTTCTACCAGGAACGACTTGTCCGAATTTGGCTGCATTATTTCCTCCTGTCGTTCTCTGTTCAGTACTTCCTTTTCTAACTCTAGGGTGGAGTTTGTTAGGCGACAAGCCAACGTGGTTGCTCATGCTCTTGCAAGAGAGGTCACGTCTTTAGCTAGTCCCGCCATTTATTTTGATATACCCGATTGTATTGAAACTCTTATTATTAATAAAATGCTATAAATATGTTTTCCCTCAACAAAAAAAAATAATGCTACTATGTCGTTAAAAAAAGCACTAATCATAGTATTTTTTTTAGAGGCATTAATTACAAAATTAAGTATTTAACGAATTTTTTTGTTGCTCTTTAAAAAAAACAAGATCATTAAAAAAAGAAACAAAAAAGACAGTGACATACTTTTAAAAAACAATATTTGAAATAATGAAAGTGAGTGTAAATTAGTGAGGTGTAGGTTCCTAACTTCCACCTTAACAATTTTAGATGGGTGTATCTTCCTAATTTACATGGATGGATGTAAATTAGCTAATTTACACCCACCCAAAAACACTAAGGTGTAAACTAGCAAGCTACACCCACTTGATTTAAAAACAAAACTTTTACCCCCTATTTTAAACATGTTTCCACGTTTGTCGTTAATTTTTTTGCATCACATATGAAATGTTTTCCTACAAAAGTCTTGTAGATTAAGCTGCTTGTTGTAAATTATTACTGGTAATGTCACGCACGTTTATTTGTCTTTTTTTATTAATAAACTAACATTTAGAAAGTGTACTGGTAATGCCAACAAAAAAGCTTTGCATGACAACAAAAAAATAAATAAAAATTATAGAATTAGTGACCATTGATTGACATATATGTTAGAATTATTGTGCTTCAATTAGTGTATTATGTAGTATTTTTTTGTCAACAGATATGTTTTTTTATAGGAAGTTAAGGTTGTTTTTATTAATCATGTGTGTGGATGATTTTAAAATGATGAAAGTGGGTGTAAATTAGTGAGGTGAGTGTATATAATTTGATAAAACTTTTAAAAGTAAGTGTAAATAATCAAGTGGGTGTAGGTTGTTAACTTAAACCTTAATAATTTTAGGTGGATGTAGCTTGCTAATTTACACATTAGTGTTTTTAGGTGGGTGTAAGTTAACGGCCCCTTATATATATAATTGAATAGCATTATTATTTAAATGTTTGTTTAATTATTTTTGTGTCCCTTAACTTATTTTAAAAGTTCAATTTGATAAAACAGTAGATTTGGTCCATTAACTTATCTTTATTAATACATGTTTATTCCGACTGTCTACACTATTAGTTAAAGTCAAATTGGTATTTTACAAGGATTGACATGACGCATATGTGTAATATTAGTTTATTTTTAAAGGAAAAAACTTAGATACAATTCTTTAGGTGCTTTTCGTATGGTTCTTAACTAAATTCACTATGATTTCCTTAAATCCATAATTTTCTCAAAGTTTGTTATCTCTCAAAAAGTTGTATTTTCAGTTAAGCACCATACGAAAAGTACCTAAGGAATTGTACCTAAGTTTTGTCCATTTAAAAAATTATACAAAAATTAAGAGACTAAATTAAACTTTAAATAAAAATTTAAGTTATGAAACTTAACCTTTTTTTTTTAAACCACATCACCAAAAATTAATGTTTACCGCTGAATTGACCAACGTGGTCAACTAAAATTTTAAAATAAGTTAAGTAACAAATTAGGTATTTAAATTTAAAATTCTCCGTTTTTAGGTATGTACACAATAATATTATTTCTTGTTTTAGGAATAATTATATCCTATGTCTTAAAGTAAATAAGATATATATGATATTTTTAAATATCTTTGCTTTATTTAAAGTTTGATTGCATTTCCTTTTAAGGCGTGTAATTCATTTCATGTTTTGGTGGAAATATAGAATGACACGTTTAGGTTCATTTAAGTAACGATCGGCAAGCATATTATATATAGATAGATATAGAAAGATTATATTATAAGAAAAAAATTATGTTAAAATCAAATAGTATAAAGTAGTAAAGAAAAATGTATAAAAAGTAATATAGAAACACATTTAAACCTTTTCAAAAAACAAAAACTTAAAAACATATCTTCTTTTGGAGACAATAAAATCTTATTTATATATGTTGTTTGGCTACACATATATCTCAAATTGCAGAGATGAAAATTTCAATTGTTTATTTGGTTGGTACTATGTCTTTCTTGTTCTTTTCCATTGTTGTGGGTGATCTTGGCATAGGGTACAATACAGAAATTCCAATTCCCTCTCCACCATCTCAGAAAATTTCAAATTTCGGTATGATACAAAAAGATGTGTCTATTCCAACATATGAATTTAGTATTGAACATTCTGGTTTGAATTTAAAAATGATACCAAAAGGCCAGTATATTCCACCATTGGAACCTAGCAATAGAAGGTATGATGACCTTCCACACCCACCACCTTTGCCTTCTCACATAGTCAAAATGTTGATTCCCTCTCCACCACTTCACAAAAATTTAAATTTTGGTATGTTAGAGAAAGACGTGTCTAATCCAACATCTGAACTAACTAGCAAACATTCCAATTTAAATTTTGGAATGTTACCAAAAGGTGACCGTATTCCACCATCGGCACCTAGCAATAAATCAAATAATGATCCTCCACCTCCACCATCTTCACTTTCTCACATATTCAAAACATTGATTCCATCTCCACCGCTTCACAAAAATTTAAATTTTGATATATTACAGAAAGATATGTCTAATCCAACATCTGGACTAACTAGCAAACATTTCAATTTAAATTTTGGAATGTTACCAAAAGGTGACCGTATTCCACCATCGGCACCTAGCAATAAATCAAATATTGATCCTCCACCTCCACCATCTTCAGTTTCTCACATATTCAAAACATTGATTCCATCTCCACCGCTTCACAAAAATTTAAATTTTGATATGTTACAGAAAGATGTGTATAATCCAACACCTAGACTAACAAGCAAACATTCCGATTTAAATTTTGGAATGTTACCAAAAGATTACCATATTCCACCATCGACACCTAGCAATAGAATATCTGATGACCTTCCACCTCCACCACATTCTCTTCCTCACAGTTTCTAATGAAAATTATGAGAAATAAAGGTTGTAGAATGTTTGAATTTATATTTTAAATTAAATAATGACTATGGTTATAACCAAAAATTTATTTGCATAATTTGATTTAAGCTTAAATTATGTGGTCATTATAGTGATGCTTTCTTTCACTTGTTTAACAAGAATTTCGGTATCATATATACATTTTTTTCTATTAAACAAAAGAGGGTTGAAGCCTACAAAAACATGACCTACAACCCTTTTATATGATTATTTGATTAAAAAATTGATGAAAATTGCTCTTCTCCCAACAAAAAACGCTCATTCCCATATGACACCCCCCGTGTGAGTTAACTCACGCTCCGTAAGTTGAAGTATAAACTGTGTGACACTGGGTTATAACCTATATTAGTTGACTCACACTGACTCAAGTCAGAGAGCAAGCGTGACTTAAGTCACGCTACGTGTAACACATGCGTGAGTTAACTCACACAGGGGTATTTTGGGTAGTTCGGTTCAAAATGAGCAAAACTTGATGGGAGAAGAGCAATTTTCAAAATTGATTAATTTGAGTCATACTATGCTCACAAAGAACCAATGAACATGATTAGTTTTCTTAAAGTTACACATAAATCTCAATTTGAACTACATAACAAAATACAATAGTTTTGAGTAAAATACACGATGGTTTTAAAGAGTATAAAAATAAATTTATTTTTATTTCCAACGCGTAGTCCAAAAAAGGCACACACTACACTTTTGATAAAACACTTATATTAGAATATCATTTAAGAGTCTCCTGGCTTAAAAAATCAAGAATCAAATTATTCACCATTGACAAAGAACCAATGAACATGATTAGTTTTCTTAGTGTTACACCTAAATCTCAATTTGAACTACATAACAAAATACAATAGTTTTGAGTAAAATACACGATGGTTTTAAAGAGTATAAAAATGAATTTATTTTTATTTCCAACGCGTAGTCCAAAAAAGGCACACTCTACACTTTTGATAAAACACTTATATTAGAATATCATTTAAGAGTCTCTTGGCTTAAAAAATCAAGAATCAAATTATTCACCATTGACAAAGAACCAATGAACATGATTAGTTTTCTTAGTGTTACACCTAAATCTCAATTTGAACTACATAACAAAATACAATAGTTTTGAGTAAAATACACGATGGTTTTAAAGAGTATAAAAATGAATTTATTTTTATTTCCAACGCGTAGTCCAAAAAAGGCACACTCTACACTTTTGATAAAACACTTATATTAGAATATCATTTAAGAGTCTCTTGGCTTAAAAAATCAAGAATCAAATTATTCACCATTGACAAAGAACCAATGAACATGATTAGTTTTCTTAGTGTTACACCTAAATCTCAATTTGAACTACGTAACAAAATACAATAGTTTTGAGTAAAATACACGATGATTTTAAAGAGTATAAAAATGAATTTATTTTTATTTCCAACGCGTAGTCCAAAAAAGGCACACTCTACACTTTTGATAAAACACTTATATGAAAGCCATGCACCCTGCACTTGTTCATGCGCCCTGCGCATGTTTTCATGCACCCTGAGCTTTGTGTCACGCGTCTGGCACTTTTCCATGTGTCAGGCGCTTCTGTTGACCGCCTTCATGCACCCATGCACTTTTTCATGTGCCTAGGTGCTTTAGTGCAAACTTAGTGCTGAAATGGCCGTTTTCTTCGCCTGTCTTGGTGTTTTCGTCAAAGCAAGATGTCTCGAAACTTGGGAACATAATTTCTCCCTTTGGAAACTCTTCTGAGGCCTCTTGAATCTTCAATCTTCGTCTTTCCAAGGACCACATAAATCTTTGGATATCTTGCTTTGCCGATTTGCATGATTTCTTCGTGAATTACATCAACAACACCCTAAAATTGCTATGTTTCGGGAAAACTCTAATTACAGACTCTAATATAGAAAACATTACAAATGTCTCGAAACCATATGCAATTACTCTAATACTCCTCTGTTTTGTTGGTAAAACCTACTGAATAAGACTGAAAAACATGCTAAGAATAACGTAAAATGACCTGTCATCAGATACTTATTGGGGTTTGCTCTCTAGTTGTTAGAATCACCATAGTTGGGTGATTATTTGATGTTTGTCAGTTCCTAGAGATTTATGAAGACATTGATTGTAACCATTATTCTGACAGTGAATGTTTTTGGCTGGACTACGTCCCATGGTTTTTATTCTCTCATGTTGAGAGGAGTTTTCGACGTTAAAACTATGATGTTCACATTTAAAGCTTTTACTTTTTATCGTTGTTGTTGGTTATGTTGGTAAATTTGATTGTTCAGGTTCCACAAGTAAAAGATAATTTAAGCTTCTGCATATTTTGTATTGTGCACTCTGATCCCAATAACTGGTATCAAAGTCTGGTTCTTTTTGTGGAAATTAATTTGTGGTAAAGTCCGATTATGACACTCATGCTCATTATGATGCTTGATACACTTATTGCATTGACACATTCACATTCACACGTTTTCTTGAGATCCCTCACATCACAATGACAGTTTTAGACACTTCAAAATGTAACACCCAATGCGCACATAATCATGGCATAACTCCAAAAATTTTAGTAGAACTACTCCAAACATTTTTTTAGGAATTTGGCATGATGATTTAACGGTGGTGGACAAATTAGTATTATCATATACTCGCTTAATTCCTTTGAGATTCCCTAAGTGACAAATCAAAGTACTAAGGGGGCGTTTGTTTGAGGGTTACAAAATTTATTCCCAGGTATCAACTTTCGCAGGAATGTGAAGGTTAAATTTTTATTCCTAGGAAAATATAGAAAAAAAGTGTTTGGTTAATTGTTTGATTCCTGGGAACTTTTTTTAAAATAATTCCAGGGGATAAGTAAAATACGTTTGGTTTGCGATGTAGAATCCTGGGAATGAACATTATAATTACACAAATGCCCCCATTGTATAAACCATAAAACTAACGTGTATCAGTGAACACTTCTTTACACTCCAATTTTGCTGGTAATTCGTGTGCAAATCAATTGAGAAGGAGTACTGTTGTGCCTTGATTAAAGATGCTGGTAAACCGTGAAAAATCAATTAACATATGGAATTTTGGGGATTTTTTCAAATATCCTGGATTGTAATTCCATTCTACTTTTCGATACCCATGCAAAATCAAAATTGTGAAAACAGTTGTTTGACATCCCTTCCCAAATGGAACATAATCATTTTATCTATGCATATTTGTTTGGATCCTGTTGTGAATGCATTCAAGGAAGGAGGTTGGTTTCTTTACATCATTTCGTAAACGAAACTTATAATTATATAGCCATCTATACTCATGGTTGGAGAATCGTAGTTACTTGTTAATAAAAAAGCACTCAACATTGAAATGATAAGTTATAAAATTTAATTTAAGTGGGAATACAAATTTACCAGATCCTTAAAGTTGATTTGATATTGCCAACAAGGTCAATAAATTCGTGTAACCTCTTTAATCAGTTGCTACTTTGCAGAATTGTATAGGATTGTGTATATTTGATGCACGCTGTGATGGTAGTCACATGTTTAATTGAACATATATATTGTTCATCTCAACTATGTACGATCTATTAAGCACGGATACGGACTCCGACACCGGACATGACACAGACACACCAACACCGGTAATAATTTGAGAAAATCATATAATTCAGTATAATTATAAGTGTCGGTGTCGGACACGACACATGTCCGACACCAGAATACGCCACGTGTCCGACACTAGGACACGCCTAATCCGATAAGTGTCTGTGCCTCATAGTGTACGATCGAAGTAATGCTTAATGGCCCCTTTATGAATCATTCAGCTTATAAGATTAAAGAAAGTAAGCATTGTGTTTGTGTGCAGCTGCTCCCACAACAAGACATATAATATTGTGTTGAGCAACAACTTCTATGATCCCTTTCTCGATATCATCCTTCTCAATCAACAATTTAGAGGCCTATACCTATACAAAGTTTGTGACCAGAGTGCACATGAACCTAAATTGAAGAAGATAAATTGGAATTCTCCCATGAAGAAAGTTGGCACAAAAAATGGTCAAATTTATTTGAGCATGGCAATTTTTGCTTATGTTTGAAAGATGGAATAAAGTGCACAGTTTTAAAGTTTGAGGATTTTATTACACATTTTTAATGTTTGAGCACTAAAAGCACATGATCCTAATCCTAAGTTGGAGGAGTAAATTGGACTTTTCCCTAAACAAATACAGTTAGACTACAAATTCAGTGCCAGCAGATAACCACATACATAGTAAATATCTTGGTAATAGAGGTAAAGAAAAAAAATAAAAATATACCCTGCTGGGATCAGAGTGAGGATGTATTGGTCAAGGAGTTTATGCATTGTTTGACTACCATGCTCTTAGAGATCAAGAAACAAGCTCATTTTTTAGAGTCATACAATAGATGTTGCTACAATCAGTCAACAAATTATGCAGAAATCACATGAAATTGTTCAAGTGTTTTATATGTAAAACAATGTGCAGTCTGTCACGAATTGCAGCAACATACCAACACAAGGTATTGATAAACACTCATCCAAGAACAAGGTATATCCGGAAACTCACAAGAAGAGTACAAACAAAACTACTGAAGCAGCGAGATAGTAGAAACATCAAAGAAAGAAGGAAAGAAAAAAACCAGCCAAAGCAGGTCGAAAACAACGCATAAAATTGCACTGAAAATTGGACATACCAGCCTCAAAACTAAATGAAAAGCAATAGCAGCCACAAACACCTAAAAAAATCATAAAAGTATGGAATGGAACTGCACTAAATTGCAGATCCGACAGCAAAAACAAGGCTAAACCTACACTGCTCTTTATATCATCAATGATTTGAAATCAGCCCCTAACAATAAGCGGCTAGCTTCGGTTTCACATGAAGCTTCAAGTAATGATAGAATCGTATAATAATTTCTGAATAACCCTATAAACATTATAAACCTCATAAATCATTGTGAGCTACGCTAACAGAATTGTTTGTCATGTATTATGCTTTTGGATTTAGCTTTAGCCAAAAAACCTAATCATCGTTGCACTTAATGTTAAATTATTATTACAAAACTACAAATATAGCAAAATCACAAACGCAATAACCATGATGATAATGACACCCACATTTCTTCAACAGGATCAAAATCATCAACAAGGTCAAACAAACCAATTTTGCTAATGATTATTCAGGCATCTAAGCAAACATCAAACCAACTAAGAAAAAAGGGATGAAAAATGAGCAATAACAACAGACAAAAAACAAAGAAATTATATCAATCACCCAATCTATATTGAGTAATGGAATAATTGAAATTAAATTAGATGGTACCTTAAAGAGAAGAGTGAAATCCAAAATCCGAATAGCAATCAGTTGATGAACACCACTAAGATCATGGGTTTTCTTTTATAGAAGATCATGCGTGAAATTTTTCAGCGGGAATAGAGTAACTCAGAGAAAAAGAAAGCGGGAATGGCAAGGATAGAAATGGTATTTTATTGAAGATCATGGGTTTCTATTTCCTGGGAATAAAACTTTCCCAAGTTATCTCATGGGAATAAAAGGGATGAAAAATGGTTGAACGTGGGGGAGAAGTGGGGGAGAACGTGTCAAATTTTTTCCTGAGAATAATGTATTCCTAGACATATTTGTGTGGTTCCCACCTACCAAACATGGGAATATCCAATTCCAGCCTTAGATTCCTGAGAATAAAATTTGTAACCCTCAAACAAACACCCCCTAAAGAGTTGCGAGGTAGTTCCCAACAATTGGGGTATCCTATAAAGTCACTTAGGAATTCCTTATTGTATGTCATCCTTTGATCTAACAAGTAGATCTCCACCGAACCTTACTCATTTGTATTTTCCTAATGCTAGGCTCGTCACATCCTATCTATATGACGATGACGAATAAACATTGTTTGTATCCCTTCATTAAACTCATGTCACACCTTCATTTCAAAGTATTTATTCTTACCATTCTGAATCATTTGCATTCTCACATTAAACTGAAAATATACAACCATCCTCAAGACAAATGATCATAAATAAATATAAAAACCAACCATTTCAAACATGCATACATATAGCTTACACTGCATCATATCGATTATCATTAATCACATAGGATCCTAACCATGTTCCTACAATCACGAGTAGCACACAAAAATGCTAAAAAAAAAAATCATTCTTAAAAATCATTATCATGATCAATCATGTTGGCAAAACAGATAATGAAAGCATATATTTCATTTAGTCATACTCTCAATTAAGGGTGGACAAAATCATTTGCCCCGCCCGAAAACCGAGATGACCGTAGTAACCGAACCGTAAACGGACGGAGCGGGTCGGTCAACGGGTCATCAAAAGCTCAAAATCGATTTAGAATGGTTAAGTGCGGACGAATTCAATTGTAAATTTTGAACCCAATACTATCCTCACACCGACCGATCAAATGTGCATAGTGACTTACAAGACGTGTGTCCCATTTTAGTGGTCTTGGAACTCACACAAAATATTTCCAGCATAGACTTTGACCCCTATTTGGCTATTTCCAAGTCTATGTGTAGTAAAGTAAATAAATATAAAACAAGTGGATGACATCTTCTTCTCTGGGTAGTAGTAGCAGCATTTACGGTCACCTTGTCTTCTTTCATTCTCTCTCTTTTCTCCATGTTCACTTTTTTATCTTCATTTTCATTTAGAAATGAATGGAAAATATGAAATTATTTTTCATCTTTGAAGAACAAACACTCACAGGGGTATAGACTTTGGTTTACCACTATAGATCTAGATCAGAGACGTTGATGATTTGAAGAAAATGTTTGCCATTTCAATTTTCTTTTTCAGTTTTTACTCTTGTGTTTCTGGTTATGTTGAAGACACTGATTCATTAAAGACCTGAACTAAACCACCCGACTCGATCCACCACCCGACGAACCGCCGTTCTAGAAAATCGAAACCTTCAACAGTCAGGAATGGACCAAGGTTCTGCACCCACAGGTTTGTCCGGGTTGAGTGTTTGGGCCCGAAAACCGGCTGAAACTGTCCGTTGTCCACCCCTACTCTCAATATTCATAGAGTTTTTCTTAGATGTCATTATTTATCCCACCACTAATAGGGTTTGGGTCAACCTTCACATATTTATTGAAAGCCGTTTTACATTAATTATCTCGATTAGTATTGAAACTTTTTCCCACCTTTTGATAAGTTTTAAGATAAGATTAGAAAATTAATGATCCTCTAACTTGACTTCAAGCCATTTCCCTTTAATGTATTAATTAGTTGAGTTTTTCCTCTGACCCTTTCATTTATACCAAAATGACAAACAACTCCCTAGAAGACGAGGAAAAAAAGCCTCATACTACAAAAAATCCTCGATTTAATTGATTTTGAACTAACTTAAATAGAATTAGGGCATTTTGGAAATTCTTTTGTGACACGTTTAGAGATGGAAGCTGATAGATATTTGGCAAGTGAACCAAATTCAATCGAAGTAATAAAAATTCGTTCCACGAGGACTGTATTTAATTTCTATTTAGCAATTTCATTATCAAAAGGATGTATTAAATATATGGTTGCCCTAAGCAGTTGGATTGGTTTTTATAAAGTAAACATAAATAAAACAATAAAAGTTGGTTTTAAGAATATCAGAGAGAAGTATGGTTAAGACCTTCGAATCCTCTGAAGCTCTCCTATGGTAATTTGCACTCCTAATTCAAGCAATGATTATCTAGTTCAACAATAAATTAACAAAGTAAATCTACCCAATCTCTTGACCTAGAATTCTCCCCGCAAGTGAGAACCCCTTAATCTCTTAAGCGAATTCGAAACTGTTGGAGGTTTTAACAAAACGTTAATCCCTATGTCATAACCTAATAACGATCTATCTCTAGCTTGATTACTTAGGTTAAACTTATTACCTAGATCAGAGTCAAAAGGCAAGGTTAGTGGTCATTCAATCTCTAAGATTAATTTGCATATTCATAAAGTTAGGGTTAGTAGTCGATGATAAACATACAAAAAGCATTAAACATAAAGTAATATGAATTAAAACTAGACTTTCATTGATATTCAAAGGAGTTCAACAAATTAGGGTTCCCATAAGATTACATCAGAT
>Ga0228710_1010294_pt1 | contig 12562 bp, 8 predicted proteins | sample MedpolnodulmetaG_FD_177995 | JGI IMG/M metagenome (GOLD analysis project Ga0228710, IMG submission 177995) | Root nodule microbial communities from Medicago polymorpha collected in Santa Monica, California, United States - pink nodules | ecosystem: Host-associated > Plants > Roots > Nodule...
ATCTCAACCATATTAATCCAGAGTTCTCTGGTCCTAACTTAAATTTAAATTTAGTGATTAATTAAACTGCATCCAGAACATTCTGGTCCAAGATAAAACAACTGCTTAAATATTTAACTAAAGTTTACATTCAGTTTGTTATATTATTTTAACATTCTATCTTTATATTTATCCAGAACATTCTGGTCCTTGCTAAACTAACCTTATTAATTAAACTAAATATTATTTTATCATTACTCATATTATATCTATCCAGAACGTTATGGTCCTTTATACATCAGTTAATTATTTATCTGCTTAATTAGTACTGACCAAGAATTTTCTTGAGCATATATAATCTAATTTAAAGTTTCAGGAATAATTTTAAAAGGGTCACAATTCAAACCCCCCTTCCTTGTGACGTTAATTGCTACTTCAACTAATGTTGGCTCAATTTCCAAATTCCAATGTATCTTCAAACCGTGTGTCGATGAAATCTCACCCGCCTCTGCTTTGATTCTTGGTGCAAACTCTGGTTTTGGCATGCTTCCTTCCTTTGGCTCCTCTCCAAGTGGATTTGTTGTGGATGCTTCAGCTGGACCAAGTGCAAATGCTCCTCCATCAGTTCCTAGGAGGGATCTTCTTCCTACTTTTCATGGACTTCTCCCTGTTGATGAAGCTGTTGGGACTTCCGTCTGATCTTTAGTATGTTATTTGTAGTGGATCTTATCTGTGTGGTTACTTTATTTGTATTTTACCTAATTGTTGCAAACTCTAGTCAGCTATGATCATCCTCTTGCATGGGGTTCTATTTTGTGGCTGTTTGTTATCCTGTAGTATATTCCAGTCTTTATTTTGGGTGTTGGTTTGTACTTGAATATTTCAATATCCAACAGGCCATGTCTGTTTGGTCCATCATGGTTGTGTTGACATGAGATGGCATGTTGGATGTTTGTTTTGTATCTGACGGTGTATGATTAATGCATTTAGGCAAGTTAATATCATTGTGTTACATATGTTTATTTTTATGTTCGCTTTGTTTTATTTATCGCTAATTGTGTCCTATTGAAATGATTCTTCAATATGCCCCGTCCTCCTATATACGAAAGGAAATGCTTGGTGTAAAATCAAGAATTTGTAACTGAAGTGCCGAATTTATGGCTTTTTTTCTTCTCTCTAAACTATATTATGAATGTTAAGATTGCCATTGTTTTATATGTTAGATGGTTGCTAATGCACCTGTGTTGATTTTTTTATCTATTTACCTGGTTTATGTTTTATATTGTATCTTACCCTTCACAATGTTTATATGTCATTGATCTATATTTCATTTTGTTCTTGGTTACCAATATTCAATTCAATATTGTAATTGTTGATGTTTGTGTAGAGCTGTATTATTTAATATTTTTTATGGTTCTGCAAAGTTAGTGTTTCCCTCTTATTTTTAGCTGCAAAGAGTGTTAAATTTTCTTATTTTTATGTGGTCCCTCTGCATGCCAGACAATAGTTTTTTACTTTTCATGGCTTTGATTTGGACTGTAGTGCTGTGGTGGAGAGGTAAGTCACATCTGACTAATTTTCCTTTTCATTTCCTTTTTAGAAGGTGTTCCAGACCTCTGTTGTGTTGGCAAATGTGAGTTAGAGTGATGTACATTAGACCAAGCTTCCAGCTATTCATTTAGGCAGTACCTTTATCTTACTTATGCACTTTAGACATGGTCTATAAATTGCTTTGATGCTGAGTGTTTCCCATTGCTTGCATGTAGACTGTAATTGACATAAGATATTTGATTGTTTTACACCTTTTTTTTTTGTCATATTACCAGTTTGTTCCTTTTATTTGGGGCCTCATATTCATGGAAGGGATGAATACTTTTGAGTTATCTTCACTTGCTTTTGAGGCTAAAAAAAGGCGTTTGGAGAGATACAATAAGTTGAGAGCAAAGAGGTCCAGAGTTAATATTGTGGATCCAATGCCAGGTATTCCAATATAATCATGATTTATATGTATTCATTTTTTATCTCTTTTGGTTTCACAGGATTTTTTTTTCCAGTTCTCGAGTGTTTTATCCGCCTCAGTGAAGTTTTCTTTGTTGTTGAAGTTTCTATGACCTCTAGCTGTATTTCCTCTTTTCTCCATTGATGTTGCATTCATTCCCCTGGTGTTTATTCTAATGGACAGGGTCCTCCATAATAACTCCCATTGATTCTCTCTTTGTTGATCTCTTTGATGGTGGTCACATCAATGGTTAGATTACATCTGTTGTTATTATTCCTCATTTTGTTCCTTTTGAATCATAAAAACTCATCTGTTTCTGTATAATTTTTTCATTCTATGGATTGTTTTTGTAGACCATGGTTCCTTTGTTGGCAGTGCATCAGTCGGTGTCCCACATATTCCAAATCCTTTGCTTTTACTGGAATTTTTCGACAGGGGTGAATCGCAAGGTTATATCATGTTTCTCATCTATGATTATTATTATAGTTTTGATTTTTTTTGTTCTTTCGCCTTATGTTTTTGACCGTTTATAATCTATAATATTAGTATTATACTCTTTTAACATTACTTTACAGATTATATAGATGTTGGAGATATGGATGTCGTATGTCGGCGATGTAATGCTATGTTTTGGTATGGAGAACGTTCACAGAGGAGTGGTTCCACTGCTACTCCTGATGTTTCCATATGTTGTATGAAGGGGAAGATCACTTTGCCCTCTATGATTGAACCTCCTCCTTTGCTTCGCAGTCTTTTTAATGGTGGTCATCCGAAGAGTTCTCATTTTATTGCTAATATTCGATCGTACAATAATTTGTTCTCTTTTAATTCTATGGGGGATAAAATTGAGTCCGGGATGAATCAGGGTCCAGGCCCTCCTCATTTTGTTATCTCTGGTCAGAATTATCATCGCATTGGTAGTCTTCTTCCCGCTGAAGGACAGCGGCCCAAGTTTTGTCAACTCTATATATACGACACAGAGAACGAGTTGGCCAATCGTGTATCTCATTTCAGGTTAGTTTATTAATTCATTTGCAGATGTTAGCTCAATGTCTGCAATGTTTGTTCTGCTGGTTTTTTTATCTTCACTGTTTGTTATTGTTTCTTGTGTTGAATACGCGATGATATCGATTTAAATTTTTTTTTTTGTTTGTTTTGATTCAGTGGTCGTTCACATGAAAGTGAGCTCGATCCTTTGCTGATTCAACAATTATTGGCTGTAATGGACGAGCACAATAAATTAGTCAAGATTTTTAGAATGGTTCGTGACTTTCGTGCGTTGAATGAGAATGTGCCCGTTCGTTTGAGGTTATTTCGGAATAGGAATTTCGATTCTCGGACATATAATGTACCCGATGTTGACGAGGTTGCGGCGTTGATTGTTGGAGACTTTGAAGATTCCGAGGATGGTAGAGACATTGTTGTGAGGGAGAAAGATGGCATGCTGCAACGTATTCATGAGACTCACTCAGAGTATATTCCTCTACAATATCCTCTCTTATTTCCCTTCGGTGAAGATCAATATCAGGAGCATATTGTACGAAATGAGTTGACATCCACTGGAACAGTGAAAAAACGTGTTTGTGTCAGTGTGCGGGAGTTTGTGGCATTTCGTTTGCAGGAAAGAACTCTTGAGGATTCTGTTCTTTTTTTGGGCAAACGCCTCTTTCAACAATTTGTTGTTGATATGTATTCTATGATTGAATCACAAAGACTTTCTTGGGTTAGACAAAATCAAGCAAAGATAAGGTCTGGTTTCTTGCTGGGTTTGGAAGAGGCTGTTGGTCGCGGTGACTCTGATGCATCGTTTATTGGTTCTAGGGTTGTTTTTCCAGCATCTTTTACTGGGGGTAGCCGGTATATGTTTAACAATTGTCAGGATGCCCATGCATTGTGCAAGAGATATGGATATCCATATTTGTTTCTCACAATTACCTGCAATCCCAAATGAGTTGAGATACATCGGCATCTAACCAATTCTGCTAACTATGCATCGTTTAGACCAGATATATGTTGCAGGGTTTTTCATCTTAAATTACAAGAGATGATGTCTGACTTTCGTAAAGGAGAATTCTTTGGGAAAGTTATAGCAAGTGAGTCGTTATACCTTTTATCTATTTTTTTGCTGATTAATTTTTTCTATTATAGATATGTATATATATAGACATAGATTGTTACACGCCTGTTAAATATATTTCTCCTTTTTCACAAATATATTTCTCCTTTTTCACAGGTGTTTATACTATAGAGTTCCAAAAAAGAGGATTGCCTCATGCTCACATATTGTTGTTGCTTGACAAAAAGGACAAACTTGATTCAATTTCATCAATTGTCTCTTCCATATCTGCCGAGTTGCCCGACCCTAGACTTTATCCAAAGTTATATTCTGCTGTCACCGGTTTCATGGTTCATGGTCCTTGCGGGTATGCAAGGCCAAACTCACCATGCATGAAAGACCGTCGGTGTTCCAAGTTTTATCCTAAAAAGTTTGTTTCCAGGACTTCCTTTGATGAGAGTGGTTATCCAATTTATCGAAGGTGTGATCTCGGTATTGTTGCAATGAAGAACGATGTTCAGTTGGATAATCGCAGCGTTGTTCCTTACAATCCAACCTTGATTATGAAGTACCAAGCCCATGTAAACATTGAATTTTGCAATAGATCTAATTGCATTAAATATCTTTTTAAGTACATTACTAAAGGTGTTGATCGTGTCACTGCTGCTGTTGAGGGTGGTGGTCAAGGGGATGTTGACGAGATCCAGCAATACTACGACTGTAGGTATTTATCTCCATGTGAATCTATCTGGAGGATTCTTGCATTTGATATTCATAGTAGATATCCGCCTGTTCAAAGACTGATTTTTCATCTCGACGGGAAGCAGAGGGTTATTTTTGATGATGATGCTGATCTTGAGGACGTTGTGTCCTTTAATCAGGAAAGGAATACAATGTTTCTTGCTTGGATGGATTCTAACAAGGAATCTGAAATTGGTCGATCTCTAACGTATCCACAATATCCGAGCATGTTTGTCTTCAATGATCGTAATCGAATTTGGCAGCCGCGTCAAAGAGGAATATCCGTGGGACGTTTGACTTTTGTGCCGCCGAGTAATCGCGAGTTGTACTATTTGCGTTTGCTTTTGAATGTTCAGGTAGGCTGCACTAGCTTTGAGGATATTCGTACGGTTGACGGTGTTGTTTTTGAAACCTACCGGGAGGCCTGTGGTGCGTTGGGTTTATTGGCTGATGACCGCCAGTTCATTGATGCTGTTAACGAGGTGGCAATTGATTCTTCCGGTAGCAGTGTTCGTAAGATATTTGCAAATTTGCTTCTGCGTTCTTCTCTGGCTGATCTATTGAGAGCTTGGGAAATGACTTGGGAGGCTTTGGCTGATGGCATTCTTTATCAGAGACGACGCATTTTGAATTTGCCAGGTTGGTGTATAGATTAAATGCTAATGTATTGATTTATTTTTCTACCATGTTTTGTTTTTATCTTTTGTTGGCTTATAATGATTTTGCAGTTTTGCTTTTTTTGTTAGATCTTATTATATCAGATGAAGATCTAAAGCAACTTTGCCTGCTTGAGATTGATAAGTTGCTTAGGTTTAATGGAAAAACTCTCGATGACTTTGAGTCTATGCCGAAACTATCGTCTGTTGTTGTCGAGGTATTTGACAATGTTCTATTGGCCAATGAGTTAGGTTATGATCAAGATGAAATGTTAACGAAGCATGGTCTTTATTTTTCAAATCTCAACGAAGGACAGCTATCGGCCTATAGTCAAATTGTTCATTCTGTTGAGAGTAACTCTAGTGGAATGTTTTTTGTATATGGTTACGGTGGCACAGGAAAAACTTATCTTTGGAATCCTCTTTCTTTTCGTTTTCGATCTGAGGGTAAGATCGTTATTAATGTTGCATCGAGTGGAATTGCTTCACTTCTTTTGCCAAGTGGAAAGACAGCACATTCTATGTTTGCTATTCTGTTGGTTTTGGTTGAGGATTTTTGCTGTTTGATTGAAAAGGATAGTAAAAAGGCCCAACTGTTGACCATGGCCAGCCTAATAATATGGGGCAAAGCTCCTATGATAAATCGGTTGGCTTTCGAGGCTTTTGATAGGACCATGCGTGATGTCATGAATAATATTATTAATGGAGCTTTGGATTTACCATTTGGTGGGAAAACAATTGTGTTTGGTGGAGATTTTCGCCAAATTCTCCCTGTTGTTCCTAAGGGATCCTGTGCTGATGTTGTTCATTCCACTATTAATTCATCCCCCTTGTGGTCAGGCTGTAAGGTGCTGAGGTTGACACAGAACATGAGGCTTCAGGCCCTTGGAGATTTGTACGATACTGAGATGCTTCGGGAGTTTGCGGCATGGATCTTGGACATTGGGGATGGGAAGGCTGGTGACGTTGCTGATGGGGAGGCTGTTGTTGAGATTCCAAATGATTTGTTGGTTGAAAATTCTGGTGATCAAATTGGTGACATAGTTCATGCAACTTATCCTGGTCTGATTGAAAACATGTCCGATCAACAATTTTTCCAAGATCGTGCTATCCTTGCACCGACACTCGACTTGGTTGAGAAGGTAAATGATTACATCATGGGTTTGATCCCTGGTGATGGGAAAGAGTACTTGAGTGCTGCTTCTATTTGTAAATGTGATGAAGACATTGGTCTTGATCATCGCTGGATTACAACTGAGTTTCTGAATGACCTTAAATGTTCAGGTATGCCTAATCATAAGCTCATATTGAAGGCTGGTGTTCCTATTATGTTACTTCGCAATATTGATCAAGCCTCTGGTCTTTGTAACGGCACACGTTTGACTGTTGTTTCTCTTGGGAAAAATGTGATATGTGCAAGGGTCATTGGTGGCTCCCATAATGGTGAGGTTGTTTACATACCTCGGATGAACCTTATCCCATCTGGTGCAAACGTCTCTGTTACCTTTGAGAGACGTCGGTTTCCATTGGTTCTCTCTTTTGCGATGACCATAAATAAAAGTCAAGGGCAGACTTTGTCCCAAGTCGGTCTTTATCTCCCAAGACCGGTCTTTACTCATGGTCAATTGTACGTGGCAGTGTCTAGGGTTAGTAGCAGAAGTGGATTGAAAATCTTGATTGCCGATGAAAATGGAGAACCCTCAACATCGACGGTTAATGTTGTTTATCAAGAGGTTTTCCAGAAGATCTAAATGATCCTTGATTTTTGTATGAGGTACGTTCTTTTTAATTGAATTCTTCCACTCCTGCTTGGTTATGTTCTGTTATTGATTTTTTTTTATCTCAGTTTTTTATTGGCATATTCTGCAGTTCAATTGGAATCAAAGCTACTGCACCTGCTTTGTTTTGATGTATTTCTTTATCATTTTCCTGATGTCTGCTGTTTTATGTATCAGCTTGGAAGTTTTGTGTTAGATACCTGTTGTCATCTGAAAGAGAAAAAGTCATATGTGGTATACACTGTTGCAGTTCTTGCCTGTTGGTTGTTTCTTTTGGTGCAGGATTTGTTTGGATGTTTCCCTCAAGTTTATGTTGTTCGTTCCGCAAGGTGGCTTGGCTTAGTGATTTCTTATGGTGCTGTTCTTTCCTTAATTTCCTTAATTAATGCATGCATTTTTTTTTGGTTGGGATCTGCTATTTACTCATGAATTGAACGAATTTGCTTGGTTACGGATGTTTGTGATATCTTTGTATTCACTCATGGATTATGGATGATTGCATATGATATTTAATAGATTGTTGAATGATGTTGTTGAATTATGGAAAATTCGTAGATTGTTGTAGTTACTGATAACATTTGTTTTTAAATTGTATGTTGTTTAAAAATTTAATTTTCTTCGGTTAAACCGGTATTTTTTTTTATCACGTCGTGAGTAATATTTGCCGTAAGGTCCAATTGATTGTTTTTATTTATTCAATTCAATTGTAATGAAAGCTCACGTTGCAACGCAATATTGATATTGATTTGTTGCTGTTTGAAATATCGCAATTAATCGTAAACCCGTGCAAGGGCACGGGTAAAACACTAGTTTCTAACATTCGGCTTCAATATGTGTGGAGCGTCAAAAATATCAAGGTATTAACAAGTGTCATCAACGACTAGACAAGTTCGGGTCGAGATCGAATGATTTTAAGAAGGAAAAATTATCATGACTTTATTTATACCTCTCTTATTTTATTTTTTGCTTTCGCACCGGTTTTCGAGCCACCAAAAGTGAATGACTAATCTGATTCGTGTGTAGATGTATGCGCACTGATCAACTGTTGTTTCCCTTAGAAATCGAACCTGATATTCCGCGGGTACATCCTTGAAAGCAGCTCCTTATCACAGGAGCTCAAGCAACTTGGTTGTACCTGTCTCTTATTTTAATAACTATTTGTCTTTCATATTTCTCTTGTTAAAAAGCACATTAAAATACACAAAAAGTCACCATGCATTTCTCTTCATTAAGCTACACAATCTCATCTCTCTATCAAAGCTGATTTTCAGCATCAAAGACGAAACGGGTTCAGACAGGTACAGGGTTCGTTTTCATATGAGGGTCCTCATTGAACTGTCTGCACGTGACATAGGTTAGAGAGTTTGACCTGTTTCCTTGCATGAACCAAATAAGTGAAGTTGTACCGTACGATTAACCCCACATGCAACCAAAGATCCCAAATGCAAGCACCAACTTTACCTGCTAGTATAAGATTTTTATAGCTGTAATCCACTATAGTACATATACCTTCGGTCAACAACTAGAATCTATATATGTTCTGGATTTTCACATAAGAAAAACTGTTTAAAAATAAAATTGTCTTTTTTTTCCTCTATCACGTTTTTCTTGTCCTACTCATATTAACTTTTACAAACCGAAAAATGTCTTAATATAATATATTGTATTTTTTGTGAGCAAATCAGCAAATAGATATATTTTATATGGCTCTGTCTACGGTGGAAGATCTGAATAGGTCACCTACGGTAAGAAACATGACTTTTTCTTTTTGACAAAATAAATCTGAACCATTGGATAAACGTAAACCAACTTTAGATCAAAATGCTTATAATACACCTCCAACACCCAATTATTTTCTTTTATTTTAAATTGTTCTTCTCTTTCCTCTCTCACCCGAGTAACCTCTCTGATCTTGTTGTTGTTGCCACTTCATTCTTTCCCTTTGTTTTTCCAACACTTGGAGGTGCAACTCGTAGTTGCTAGTTTCCCCAAATCAATAGTATTCAAACAGTGCAACAACATGTTGATCACCGTTTTATACTTAAATAATAGTAATTATTATGCTACATATAGTGACTGTGGTAGTGTTAGTGTGCGGTGATTAGCTTTAACTTCTTGTTGAATTGAAACGGTGGATGATATATGATTCAATTTAGTTTTACCATTTTTTTTTTTTTTGAAATCTGCAATTTTATAGATTGACTTTAAAATTGAAATTTTCAAGCCTATATTCATCGAAATTTGCTTTAATATCACATATTGAAAGGTTATTTAAAATCACAAATTGAAGGGTTATTTTTATTTTACTCTATTAAAGGTGTATGTGTTGTTGCAGTAAAGAAAGAGAAGGAAGATGGAAGGGGCGAGAGAGGAAAGAGAGAGTAATTTAGAATAAAAGAAAACAATTGGGTGTAAGAGGTGTATAGTAAGCATTTTGATCTAAAGTTAGTTTACCCTTATCCAATGGTTCAGATTTATTTTGCCAACAAAAAAAAAAAGCCATGTCTCTTACCGTAGGTGACCTACGTAAGTGACCTATTCAGTCAGATCTCCTACCGGACACAGAGCCTATTTTATATAGTACTGTAAATTGTAAATCACCAACAAAAGAATAACGTGACCCATGAAAATTTAAGTTATATCAATAAATGGGATTTTACTTTGTGTACTTCTCTAAATATAAGAGCAGCTAACTAGTTAAGAGGTTAAATGGCAGCATTAAATTTGTTGATGATTGATACTGTTTTAATAGTTGGTTCTTGAAGACACAGAATTGGTTTGTTTTCATCGCAGTATCTCCTATACATACATTTTAGAATGGTGAAATGAATCAATACACATGTCATGATAAAATAAAATGCATAAGAAAAGTGAGATGTGGCAATTTAAATCATAAACATATGAATATGAGAATAAACATAATTATTTCAGTTTTAAAAATTAAATTTCAATTACTATCATTTATGGCTTACTTAAGGGACAAAACATATACCTACAATAAAATATGAAGCTATACAATTCAAAAAATTCAAATAAGGAATCATATCAATTTGACATATTGCAGAAAAAGAAAAGTAAATTTTTTTCTCAAGAAAAAAAATTCAAATTTAGATTTTATTATATATAAATATACATACTATACGTTTCAAAATTAAATTTCAAAAATAATAATAACAATAATATTTTGAAATGAAATTCAAAATAATTTTATACTTTTTTCTTATATATAACTTTAAATAATTTACTGTAATTTTTTCTGAATATTTTAATTTTATATCACATATAGTTTTTATATTTAATTTTTTTTGTAAACGACATAAAATTATTATTACATTACTAACATCAACAAAAAACCAATAATGAAAAATATGAAATTTTATCCAGATATTATTACATATAAAAACTAAATAATTTTTCAACACAAAAAAAAGACCTAGAAGCAATTTATGTGTTTGAATTATAAATAATATAGAGAATAATAAAATATAAGAGAATATGATATATGAAATAAAATGAACCAGTTGTTAAAAAGTAGTTTCCTTTCATCGATTCACATTACTTTTTTATTTCTTTAAAAAAATAATTATAATGATTTCATTAAAAAAACAAATAGTGTCAAACTTTGAAAATCAATTTCTTAATCCGCTTATTCAAAATAAAAATAAGTTATGATATGTTGAATCTATAAATAAGTCTGAGATAAGTTACTTCGGTTAATAATCAATTATAAACAATAAATTTCACTAATTCATTATTCATGTGAAAAATATTTGTTGTCAATAAATATTAAAAAACACGAAACAAATATTTTCACTTATAAATATTAAAATGCACGGGACACATTTATCTATGATACATAAAAAAAACATGGGACACATCCTCTATACATACATTTGAGAATCTTTAAAATGAACAATACACATGTCATGTCAAAATCAAAGAAAAAGGAAAAGTTACGTGTGACAATGTAAGGTTCAATCATAAAAGTCATAATCCAATTACACCATTTAAGACAGACTTTTTTTAACGACACCATTTATGACATACTAAAGTAACAAAGTATAACCAACAATCAAATAAAAATCTTCAAAACAAAATTTTAAAAAATAATCTAAATAAATAATCATATAAAATGACATAATTTCAAAATTAAAAAACTAGAATTATAATTTATTAAATCTGCAAAAAAAAATGTTTTTTTTAATTTACAATATAATATCTATTTATTTATAAGATATATTTTGCATTGATTGAAAATCACAATCTTAAACGACTACATTGCTTCTTGCATATGAATTATTTTTTATCAAAATAAAAAACTAAAATTGAAATGGTCTTACCAACCAAACATTAATACATAAAAAAAAAATACGAGATAAATATTATCCCTGATAAATATAAAAAAATAGAGGGAAGACATTTTTCAATAATAATAAATATCTTTGAAATAAACAAGAGACTATTATTTTTCAATAAAACTATATGTTTGTCATTGATAAATAGAAAAAAATACAGTACAAGTTTTTATCAAGAGAAGGAAATACAAGACTAGGTTGCAGGGCAAGGACCTGACCTAGTAAACCACAAAAGCAAAACCCAACAATTCAGTACAAAAATGATAATAAAAGAGAACAGTCCTAAAGAACCATTACCACGAACAATTCAGCGAACGTAATGGCACGAAATCGAATTGCAAAGAAACGCATAATGAATATTCTCATCATTTAAATATGCGTATGAATCGTCTGCCAACACAGAAACGACCCAAGTTCTAACAACTATCTTCAAAGTATCAAAAGACCATAAACGCCCTTTCAAGTCAAAGCAACCAATTACGAACCGAATCCACAAAGTCGTAGTGGTCTTGGATCTTTAGTCGCAGTGGATGAACAAACGACATAAATCTACCACTTTCCACCAACGATGCAAAAAGAAACCACGACGAATAAAATCTTTTATTCATTATTAACAACTATTGTCGTTAACACAGAGCATCTACACACCTAGCTCTTTCGAGCAACATCAGGATAAAATCAGTCATGTCGGATCGAGATATGCATCCAACAGAACAACGTCAGAACTAAAGAACCCATATCTTCAATCCAGAAAACCTGATTCAAGATTTTCAGACAAAATCACAGTGCTAAAACAAAGTCACCACCCATCTTCATCTCCACGGAGCAAAACGAAAACAAACGCCAATAAAAAAAATGAAAAATAAACATAGCAAAAATCAAATCGAGACTAACTCATAACCATGTCAATACCAGAGCTCTAAAAGCCAACGACACATTGAACGAAATCAGTGACCACAATAGAATTAACACACACCAAGACTCTGAAAGGACATATA
>Ga0228710_1010295_pt1 | contig 12561 bp, 9 predicted proteins | sample MedpolnodulmetaG_FD_177995 | JGI IMG/M metagenome (GOLD analysis project Ga0228710, IMG submission 177995) | Root nodule microbial communities from Medicago polymorpha collected in Santa Monica, California, United States - pink nodules | ecosystem: Host-associated > Plants > Roots > Nodule...
GAATATTCCTAGTACTTTAATGTTCATAGTCTTAGATGAACATTAAAGATCCTTTAGACATTTCTCTTGTAAATGCCTTAAGTTCTAGATTGATCCATGCAAAGGTACTTTCCTGGACATTCATTTACGTCATGTGTGCTTTGCATGTTCTTCATGTTCTTGATGATTCTGGGTTTGCTTATGAACAACCTTCTGAACTATCATCAGAATGTTCTGATCAACTTTCTGATCAACATTCTGAACTAACTTTCTGAACTTCAGAATTAGTTCATGAATTTAATGTCGTTTGATTTCTTGTATCTTGGTATGGTTTAAACTTTGTTTGTGTCTTGGTTAATCACTCAAGAACGCACAAATACCAGGAACTATCAAAGTTCATTAATCCTTTAATCACCATAGATGCCTTTAATGATTTCTTGATCCGAAGTCAAAATCATTATAAGATATGTTCATGTCACATCTGTTCTTGCATGTTCTTGGTGTGGACATTGATTTATGAGTTTTCTCTAATGAACCTTCTGAGCAACCTTCTGAACTCCTTTTGGTTTCATACATATGAACTTCAGAATGTTTCTTCTGGGCGCCTTCCTTTTTGACGGTTGTACTTTGTGCTGAACATTCTGACGTCCTTCAACATTTTGAACCTTATGAAGGTTATTTATTTATTTCCTTCAAAAATGGCTTGAAGCATATAAATGAGAAATCATTTGTTTTGACACACAAGATGATTCTTTCTTTGAAGTCCAAAAGAATATTTCTTTGCATCGAGTTCATCATTGCATGTAACTGATGACTTTCAATATTCTTGTTTATCCATGAAGTAATCCTTTATTATTTCTGGATATATTAAGGGTTAATGTTCATGATTATTATGAACTCCATTCATATGAACATTCTGATCTCTGTTTATATGAACATTCTGAACTCTGAACTTCTTATCTTCAGAAGCTTTGGAAGTGTAATACTTTGAGGAGGTTCTGAGAATCTTCCTAGCTTGTATGCATATTTCCTTTTATCATATAACATAAAACTCAATGTGAGTTAAGTCACATAACTTCAAGCACATTCTTGTGTAGCTTGTGATGTAAGTTCTTCCATCATGATTCAAGTTCTTCTATCATGATTCTTGAGCTATGAATCTTCATGGAGATATGATGTTGTTGTTTCAACTGATGATATACTCATTCTTTCATTGTTGAGTAGTTATAATGCACTTATCAATGTGGGTGACTTCTAGCTTATCCACTTATGTGATTCCTGTTCTTTTAAAAAAAACTCAAGTGCAAACATCAGTAGATCACCATTCATAAAACTTGTCATTTATTCCACGAGGTTTGTTATCATTAAAACATTCATCAAAAAGATTTTTGCTTCAACATAACTAATATATTTGTTATGTAATGGACCGTAAATATATATTCCTAAAGACCTAAAAGACTATCGGAAGGACTTTTAGACCCTCTCGTAGGCCTTAACGCCCTCCAGAAGTGCCCTAAGGCTCAAGGTGTGTCCTCCCCAGGGCGCCGCCTCTATCCGCTTCTAGAAGTCTCTAGAATACGCCCTAAACACCTAAATACCCTTGTTACTTATTTCCTAAGTAACCATAAATCAGACCCATAGAGGGATATAAATACAACCCTTGAGACCCTTCTCAAGGCATGACCAATACAATACTAAACCCTAATACGATTATTGTACTTTTTGCAAGTATCTTCTCAAAATATATTCAACAATAAATTCTCTTCAAATCAAACAATATATTTTCTCAAAATATATTTGGCAATATTTTTTCTTAAAATATATGTAATAAAGAAAGAATGATGAGTAAAACACAAGAGATAGAACCAAGGTAATAAAAGAAAGACTACTCTAGGTACCCCGTGGCAGAAGTAAAGTATAATGTTGTTAAAAGGTCACATATGAGGGATTCTGGCAAGGAAAGACTTGATATTTAAGAGGTCCAAGTGACCCACCTCTCTTTCTTGGGAACCTCTTTCATGTACCATTTACTTTGCAAAATGAACTCACTGCTTGGTAAAAACAGAAATAATAGATTAAATAGCGCCAAACCCACGTAGAAGAATAAAATTGAGCAGAAAACTTAGTTCCAACTTCATAGGAGGAAGTAGAGACATAGAGAATAATGGAGTGAGCGAGTTACTAGGAGAACAACAAAGAGTAAAATTGAATAAGATATTTCCAATTTAGTGGGAGAATGAAGAGGAAGGGGACCAAAAAATATAAGCAAATAAGAGGAAGACAAAGAGTAACTTGTCAAAAAAAAAAAGAGGAAGACAAAAAGTAAAAATTAAATATGATTGAGTATGACTAAGACTACTTTATTTTGGAAGTAAAGTTATATTTTAGATAAGTCAAGTTTGGAAGGCAAACAAACCCGCCAAAGGCAAGATCAAACAAAAGGAAGAACTCACCAAACAGCACGTCAGAATAAATTGTAGAAAGCAACGGTTCCGCCATTAAGCGCCATAAGATAAAACGTGGAGTTATCCTAACTGTTTTCGACCTTTGAGATTTGTTTTGCAGGCTTTTATCGAGACACCCTATTTTCTTCAGAAACTATTGTTGTCTTCTATATTTGACTCTAGCAAGAATAAAAGGAATCTATACAGAAGCAGCTAACATTTATGTCAACCCTACCAGTGGGCTCTGAACGTCGACTAGTAAAAATACGTCAACCCCACGAGGCTCTGAACGTCCTGTCAACCCCTCGCGGCTCTAAACAGTTTTAAAGTCAACCCCTCGTGGCTCTGAACTAACGCATCAACCCCTCGAGGCTCTGAACGCCCCGTCAACTCTACGAGGCTTTGAACAATTTTAAACGTCAACCCTTTCAAGCTCTGAACAAAACGAGCAACTTACAAAAATTTTACACACCATGTTCTTCTGCAAAGATACAACAGTAAAATATAAAGCGCAAACTATGCTACGAAATTCGACGAACGCCATAGAAAAGCTCAACTCGTCAACATATTCTCCATAAACGCCACAAAACGCCAATATTTATCAAAAGATAATCGCCAGTAAATGACTGAAAGGAAATAACAATCGCCACCATTCGCCAGCAATCGCAAGCATCACTTAAATCGATGCACCACAAAGCTAAATAAAGGACAGACTTCGAAGGAAACAATAAATAGCCAGAAACCACATTGTGATCGCCCAAAGGAAAAAGACCACTAATACCATTGAAAACAATCGACAAATTGAAGCAAAATAGAGCACAATACTACAAGGAACAAAAATAAAATAAAATTGCAGCACGAATAGGAGACAAAGAAATACTAAAATTCAAATTACCAAGAATGACTCCCCCGCTTTAAGTTACATCCAAAATAAAAATCACAAAGTACTTAGGACGCCGTTCACAACTCGCCCCAATAAATTACATCAATTACATCAATAATGAAGTTGTAGAGTACTATAGCGCCAAAAAAGGCTCGCCCAAGTTACAAAATACTATATCGCCAAAAAGGATTTGCACATGCCATTCACCCATGAACTCGTCGAAGAACATGCAAATGCAGATATCGCCCATCTTCCAATATCAAAAGAGCAATGTTATATAAATCACTTCGCCTTGTCCCAAGACTCTTGTTTAGGGGCTGTGAACCGTCATTATATTCCTAAGAGCTTAAACGCCCTCAATAAAGACTATGGAAAACCTGGGTGTACCCTTCAAAGGCGCTGCCTCAACAGTCATACTTATTCATCACTTCGACTTGTCCCAAAGACTCGTGCTCGCCTCGTATGCCTCTGAGAACTCGCTTTTAAAAACTCCTCGATGATCAACTCGCCAAAGCTATCACAAACCACTTCGCCTTGTCCCAACACTCGTGCTTGGGGGGCTGTGGACTGTCAATATATTCCTAAAAGACCTCCTAAAGGGCTTTTAGACCCTCTCGTAGGCCTCAGCGCCCTCCACAAGGGCGCTAAGGCTGAAGGGGTGTCCTCCCCAGCGTGCCGCCTCTATCCGCTTCTAGAAGTCTCTATAATATGCCCTAAATACCTAAATACCCTTGTTACATATTTCCTAAGTAACCATAAATCAAGTCCATAAAGGGGCTATAAATACAACCCTTGAGAGCCTTCTCAAGGCATGACCAATACAATACTAAACCCTACTACGATTATTGTACTTTTTGCAAGTACATGTAATATAGACTAAATACATCAATTATTAAATGAATCTAAAAAGTAAATTCTTGTTTATAGTTGAGATCGAATGAACTGCACATGATAATAATAATAGTTATAAATATCAAATGAAGTATTTTAAACCCCAATTATTTTTTTCCATTCATCTTTTCTCATAATTCACTTTTAACTTCTCCACCCATTTCTTCAACCTTTTTTAAAAAAATGTTTGTCCTTAGTTTTGTTTATCTCTTTCTTTGACAAAGTTTATTTACGTCCTACACAAACAAAATAGTTATCTAGATTTCTTTTTTGTCAAAAATAATCTAATTGTTAAATTATTTTTTAAACAGATAAATATTTAGATTTAAGATACACAAGATAATTAAAAATATTAAATGAAGTCTATTAAACCCCAATTATTTTTTGCTTCTTCACCCCCTTTCTTCATCCTTTTCAACTTTCACTCTCTAACTCAATCTATTATCCTTACACTTTAACACTAAACCCTTTCACTCTCTTCTTCTTCATCATCATCATCATCATCATCATCTTCTTCAATGTCTTCCATCAACTTCAACCCATTCAACGGAAACTGGTTCCCATTCTCAAAACCACCAACCCCACTCCCTCTCCCACCTCTCTCATCCCTCCTCAACTTCTCCAATTCCTCAAGTTTCGCATCAACCTCCCTCTCCACCACCAACACCCCCTCCAAACCCACCACCACCGTCACCGCCGTAGAAGATGAAGAAACCGAACCCGGTCCATTCACCAAAATGGCGCAACAATTCTTCTACGAATGCGACTATCTCCCTAACCACAGACACACACCACAAGTCAACAAAGTCCTCAACGAACTTAAACCAAAAGCAACGGAACAAGAAATGAAGGAAAACAAAGAGTTTATGAAGGAACTGTATAACAGCAATCTACATATGCGTTTTTTGATGCGATCTGAGCGTATCCATGATATGATGAATGAGAGGGAGTTGAAGAAGAATGAGAAGCCTATTAAGCCTGAAGATAGAGAGGTTTGGAAGAAAGTGCCCAATATTACTGGGCTTGATAGAAGGCCTATGCCGAGAAAATCTCAGTCAAGGTATGGATCGCAAGATAAGTTTTGGGATTTTACTAGACAGTTTTTTTTGGGGATTTGGGGTTTTTGGCAAAGGCCTTATCCTCCTGGGAAGCCGATTGATGTTGCTCAAGCTATTGGGTATAAGAGTCTCGAGAATCGATACTATGATTGTAAGTTTTTCCATAATTGAGTTCTTTCTTGTTGCATTTTCCTTGTTGATTTTGTGTGGTTAATGAATCATATATTTGATGTAGTCATATGATTTGGATTGTTTGATTGAGATTGTTCGCTAGCGAATAGCTGATATAAGATTACTGGTTGAGCTAACTTATAAATATGAAATGACATAAAAAGAGATATGTTTGTTTAATATTTAAGTTTTTTCAAGTAAAATGCAGAGGTAAAATTGAAAGAAAAAAATGGTAAGTTATATGGTAATTGAGTTAGCTTTTGAAAAAAAGTTATAAACTCATTAGAAAAAGTGGTTAAGTTTATAAGTTACTTTTATAACAAAAGATAAAATAAAGTCACACTATAGGTTGTTTTCATAAGTTATCCTGTGAAGTTTACAAAAATAAGCTGAAAATAACATATAGACATGTCATAAGTTATTTCCATAAGATCTCTCAAACCGTTTCATAAGTACTTATGACATTAGATAACTGCAAATAAGACAATCCAAACATGCATGATTGACGTTTCCTATTTTTCAAACCGGTTTTCTGTTGTTGCATTTGGCTTTGTATTTTTTGTATAGTTAAGGAATCACCCATTTGACACATCATACAAATGTTTTAAAAACCGAACCAGATGCCAAACTGATTAGACCTCTGGTTTATGCTTTAATTGCTTTAAATTGCTCAAACTAGGACAAAATAATGGTCCAACTACTGAAATAGTCGAACTTTAGACATTGCTGTTTTTGGGGTTCAACTAGTTAAACCATTAGGTTCAATTTTTAAATCATTGAGTCATACATTTTGATTATTGAATCGAGCTTGGACGGTTCATATTTCCAAATTTTGTAAATGGAGCCTAAAATTCAAAGTTTGATTGTGAGCCGTCCAATGGTTTAAGTTGAAGATTTGTTTGATGGGGTGAATGCATGGAATTCAAATTCGCAAATATATGTATGAATTGGTGTGTTGAAATGTTGAAATATTTAGTTTCGTTTAGATTCTTTGATTGAGTGTTGGTAAACATGGATGTGAGACTCATTTCTAGGCCTCGTTAAGGAGTTGGATTCTATGTTGCCATACAGTTGTAAATTTTGGTTGTTACATGAAGATAGGACGACTAATACTTCGATATGTATTTTATAGTCAATTTGATGAAGTTGGAATTGAGGTTCAATCTTCGTCCAATAGTTTGAATACCTTCACGGTGAAGGCTTCACCATATTGTGTGCTTTCTCTAACCTTATGGAATCCGAGTGTCCTTGTGAGAGACTGAGAAATGCATGTAGCTTGTAGGTAATATTATTGGATTTGACTGCTCTGAAGTGAACTTTAGAGAGTAGAGTAAGTCATTTCAATCATCCGTGAGAAATCAACTTTTGAATTTTATACTCCAACACATCCATGGTTTGCTATTCATAAGCAGTAACACGTAGTATTAATGAATAACATTATTGCTAAGATTATTTATTCTACTCTATAGCTTTCTTGGTTTACCCAAAAGTGGCTATTTTATGATACAAACAATCAAATCCCTAATACTAGGAGTAATGTCACTTATTCTACGTATCTAAGCTTTTTACTTTTCAACTCTGCAGATAGGTTGAAACAAACTTGAACACATGCATTTTGTTTTATGTTTGGTCTACATTGAAAGCAAAATTGTCAATTGCGGATTGCAAAAGTTGCACTAAATGTTTGTTTTATGTTTTGTGTTCGTTCAAATTCTGTTACTCTACAACACTATAGTGCTCCATTAGCCGCTATTTGACAACACTTTGTACTAAATGACCTATGGCAGGATAACAGAGGTTTGTTCAAATTCTGCTAAACTATAACTCTACTATTTGACAATACTTATTGAAAGTAGAACTGAACAAAAGTGATACATTTTTTTCCCATTAAAATAGTTGAACGATAAACAAACAAAACTGTTGTCTCATTTATCCTGAATGACAAGCATAGGGCACAACCACAGATGGGCAGAACTAAATAGAACTAACTATCTATTTTATTCTTTTATGTTTTCTTTGATACCTCTTTGAATGAAATCAAAATGTTTCACTTTTTTTTTCTACATTAAGTTCTGATAGTTCTGCTCTGAATTTGCCACCAAATATCGAACAAACATCAAATGTTATGTGTTTTCCTGATCTAACATATCTACTAAATGCTAAGTTGGGATGTTTTTGTATATGTAAGACTTTTTTGTCTTTCTTTTGGTGTTCATGTTTACAGTTGAGTAATCAATTTTTTTCGTCTTTCTTTGGGTGCTCATGTGCATGGTTGCAAGACTAATCTTTCAGAGTGGTAATTAGGCACTACTTTTTCTTGAGTTATAATTCCAGAATTAGAACTTTCAAATTTCTGTCATTACAGGTAAAGTTGGGACCATCGTTTACTTCTATTGTCACCAGTCATTTATTTGCGTTTAAAAAAAAGTTTTTGTGAAAAGCTTTCTTAGGATGATTTTATTAGAAGCTCACAAAATAAGCCAATCAAAATAGCTTTCCAATAAGGGATAGGCTTAGTTAGCAAGATGCTTAGGATTGAATATGTAGGGTTCTATAAGGTCTTGAGTTCAACTGTGTGTTATGAAACACTTGAGCTACTTTGCCACAGGTGTTAGGCTAACTAATAATCTATCTGCTGTTTCGTTTTACTTTTCCTTGTCAAAAATGAAAAATATATTTAGGATAGGTTTGCGCACTGTGTAATATATAATTAATTACTATGGAATGTGAATCATATTGAGATGTCTTCTCAATATTATCTTTGTTTATTGAAGGTTCTGTGGTAAAATACTAAACTCTGGATGAAAGCAACTATGTCATTAGTTCATGTATCTTCTCATTGTTTTTGTGTTGTTTCTGTGTATGATGGTGTTCCTATTTTCTATTCGATTTAGTTATCATGAGGAGTAATGTATGGTTCTATAAGGATCGGCTGGGTCGAACCCGAGGGCCATTGGCATTGCATACACTTAAAACTGCTTGGGGTGGTGGGGTTATTGATAAAAACACTTTCATTTGGGGTGAGGATATGGATGAATGGGCACCCATCCACATGATTTATGGAATGGAGCGTGCAATCGCTACTTGGGAAGGTATGTTGAGTTCCACCTTTTTTACTTTATTATAAATTTTCTCTGATAATACATTGACTCCAGATGAGCAGTCTTTTATTTATGGAAATTATAAGTGTAGTATTTTGTTTGCCTAACAACCATTTTGAGGCATGTGTAAGAAGTGACATCATTCTTTGTGAAATTATAATATTTGTGATCATGCACTTCAAGTTTCAAATAATTTGGATACTCACAGCCCACAAGTGTGTTATACTGGTATCTAGTAATGAACATTTACTTATTTATAAGGAGCATATTACCCGTCAAAATAAAGTAGTGCAATAGTATCAAATAATTTTTTATTTGTATGAATTTTTTAATGCTTGATTTACTTTATAATAACTTTCAATACAAAGGTTGGATTGCTAAACTTTGTATCCAATATAAAGCTATTAATTGTTGCAAGTCTCCAAGTTTGACACCTGATGTCATTTGATCGTGTCCCTGTATGTATATGAATTTGTTTATATTCCACATGTGCGTGTATATTAATTTTATGAATTTTGAAGGATCTTACAATCTATGTTATGATCTAGCAATTTACGATCTTGTGTCCCCTTCCTGATCCTAGGTAGAATCTTGATTTCATCTACCTTGCTTACCTCCTTCCAAGGGATTAGCACACTTAAATCTCACCCAGACAGTTTCTAATATAATGTTGAAATGCGCCTTCATCACTGCACTCTCAACTAATTAATTATTTTATTCCTAAGCTAATTTACAAAAATAACCTTGACTCTTCAGCTGTTCGTCCTTCTACTGAATTCCTCCTCATCTAGGACTCTCAGTCAAAACTCCACGCCTTGGCTGGGTTAGAGGCTGCAGAGGTTGTGACTGAGAGTTTGGTTACCAACTGATTTTCTTAACTTGGTGAATCTAAATTTAATAGGAATTGTTCTGTATGAGATAAGAGGAATTGTTCTGTACAGTTATCCAAATTTAATTGTCTTATTCCTCCCTCAGTTGGCAAAGGGGTGAATCTAAGGCTATCCAATTCTGTTTTTGAAAATGTTTTGCTAAAACATTGTAAAATTGAAACACAACATAAAATCAGTTTTTTATAAGAACCTTGATAACAGTTTCTTTTGTACTTCACTAAAAATAGTAGAACTGAAATAATATTAAATGCTTTTCTAGTATAGTTTCTTACGTATTGTTAGAGGGATTCTTACCACATGGTTCAAATAGAACAATGTATTGAAACCAGTTCATGTGCATAACTTTCTGCATATTAAAGAACACAGCATATTAAGATAATCCGCCAAGCGCCGAACTTTCATATTTGATAATATCTGATTCTTGGTTTGGCAATTCTTTAGTTCGATTTGCTGCTTCAGCGACAGCTTTCTTTCACAAACTACGAAAAGGTATACCACCATGGGTTCCTCTTAAGGGATTTGAAAAGAAGACTTATAAGCAGCTTCAACAAAAGGCGGTAGAAAGCAAGAGACGTGATTTAGCAGTGATGCAAGCTAATGGTGGCTTGTGGCCTGGAGTTAGAATTCCTAGTCATGCCCTATTTCTTTGGGCCAGCGGCACTGAATTGACCACTACTTTGGAACGGGATCACATGCCCAACAAGTACATTCCCAAAGATCTTAGGTATGTCTGCTGGTACTGTTTTATATACATATAATTTGTGTGTTTTCACTTACATTTTCACAAGGTTTTCTGTAAAATACACATGGAAGTTTTTATAAACTGCAGTGTTGTTAAATAGCAGTGCAATAATGCTATAACATAGCGGAATTTGAACAATTTGTTATTGTTCCACAATACGCTATTCAGTACAAAATGTTGTCAAATACAGCTTTAATAGTGCTATAACACTGTTGTGTAGTGGATTTTGAACATATCACCATTCTCTACAATCCACGGTTGACAATACTGATAAATTGTGATTGCCACATTGCCCACTTTATTACTGTTACTAACTCTTGCTTTCCTGCCTGCCCCTCCTTTATGTATTAATATGTTTAATTATTTTCTTTGGATTTGGGGGTTTGCTGTGAGATAGACAGAAGTTAGCTAAACTAATTCCAGGATTGAGGCCATGGGAAGTTCTGAGCATAGAACAAGCAATGGATCAAATAACATTCAATGGTGAATGGTACCGTGAACCACTTGGTTCGTACAACACTGGTCCGCCATTCGTCAGGAAATGGAATGCTGACAGGATGGTAAGTGTGTCTCAAAGGATTTGGATTCATTTATAACTTACATTCAGTATTTGTTTTCTCTTTTTCTTTCATACGATTATTATTATAGTTATGCCATCCTTTACCAATTACTACTTTTCTGTTTCATATCTTGGTTGATGGCAAATGTGAATTGGTTTTTGTTATAACATGATATTTTATTTGCTTATTATTTGCAGAGGCTCTATGATGTACTTAATGGCATCGCCAATCTGGCGGGTGATGCAATGATAGCAAGATTTCCTGGCTTTGATAAAATTCAGAAAAAAGTCAAGGAGGATTTTTATAAAAGAATTTCCAAAATTAGTAGGAGGGTCCAGAGAGAAGCCCGCCTTAGAAGTTTGTACGGTGAGGAAGAGGAGGAGGAGGAACGGCCAAAAAATTAGAATTCCGGACGTGCGATTTCTTATGTGGTTATTGCTGATCATATGGTTAGACCTCGTTGTGTTTGTGTTTGAGTAGTTAAGCTTTTTGAAATTTATTCACTTTGAACTGACCAATGTAATATCATTACTAAAGACGATTTATTTTCCTGTTTATTGGCTAAAATTATAAAAATGAAATGTGGGGGAAGTTTGAGGTAAAAGTTTCCACCAGTTATGAAAATTATAACAGGTTTTTGGTATCATGTGTTAAGTATTTGACTATTATTGTTTGCAAGATCACATGCTTTATGCTTTTTGTATTGACTATGTACATTCCTTGTCGTCACTTGACTATATACATTTTTATTGCTGAATAATTTTTATTTTTTTTTTGTATTTAAAAGTAATATTTTATGACAAGTTAATTTTTCTACGATTTCCTTTTAATGAAATGAAACAGAAATTCAAATGTGTGAAGTGAGTATTTCTTTCGTTATTTGTTATCTTGATTAATCAATCAGCAAAAAAAATTAGATGATAAATTACCTTAAATGAACCATTTGAAAATATGTAATTTTGACCTAACTTACTTTGACCATATTTTTCCACTAATATACAAAGATAAATAATATTATATAAGATGTCGTTAGATTTGTCTCGATGAGTATTTTCAAAATATCAAATTTTCATTATTTTTTCTAATATATTATTCAAGATATTTAAGCTCAAAATTATGTATTGACATGCGTAATAAGATCAACTGTGTCAAGTATCAAGGGATGGAGGGAAGCAATTTTTGAGAGGCCTAAATCCCTTGCACTATCATTTTTGGGCATTAGGTGTCCATGTAAGTGATGGGTAGGGACAACAATGTTAGAGGATGTTGAGTTTTTTAACATATGAATATGATGATATGATTGTTCGTTGATATGTATTAAGATTAATTCCTTTAAAAAAATGTATTAAGATTAGTGTTCTAAGAGCCATTTTGCTTGGTTTGAACTCGAGATGATGAGGGTCGAACCAGCAATAATTAGTTCTTACATAACCAATATTGAAGTTTGATGATGACCCTAAAACAATTAGTTCTAAAAGCCTTTTTAAACAATATTAATATTAAAGCATTTTAATGGCATATCATGATATTTTGCTTTTCTAAAAAACAAATGCTTATGTGTTTGTTTATCATAGATTAAAATATAAGTTATTTTGATATTAATATTTACTGTTATGAATATAAGTAAATAGTGATGGTAATAGAGAGAAGGAGAAGAAGAGAGAATATGGAGAAATATTCTTATTCATTGATGTGTTTCTGAATGTTACAATGAACTCTATTTATAGGGAAATAGAGTAGCATATAAACTAAGCCCAATAACCTAGTGGTATGGCCCATTAACCCGTTTGCTATTTGGACATCCACTATTAATATTTATAACACTCCCCCTTGGATGTCCAT
>Ga0228710_1010298_pt1 | contig 12557 bp, 4 predicted proteins | sample MedpolnodulmetaG_FD_177995 | JGI IMG/M metagenome (GOLD analysis project Ga0228710, IMG submission 177995) | Root nodule microbial communities from Medicago polymorpha collected in Santa Monica, California, United States - pink nodules | ecosystem: Host-associated > Plants > Roots > Nodule...
TTACAATTTGAAAAAAAAAAAAAAAAAAAAAAAAAATCAAACTTTGTCTTCTCTCTCATTTTGGCATGGATCTCTTTAGTTTCATTCTTACCGTTTATATGACCCATGCGACAGCACAGGTGGAAAGTCTAGTTGTATATAGACTTTGAATGACTACTAGTCATAGCTTTTAAATCTGACACAAGTAATCTAATTAACTTATCTGGTTAAGTTAGAGATAGATAATTGTTAAGTTATGATTTAGAGAGTAACGGGCTATTAAAATCTCAAACATTTTCAAATTCACTTAAAAGATTAAATGATTGTGACTTTAGGAGAGAGTTCTAAGTCAAGAGATTGATTAGAACTACTTTATTAATATATCGTTAGACTAGGGAAACAATGATAGGAAAGAGGTTCAAATTATCATATAACAAAGCATTATATGATTCGGCCGGCTTAATCATTCTCCACATTAAATTTCTAAAACCAATTTTTGCTGCACTTTTCTATTAGTTAATGTTATCAAACCAAACAATTTTTCTTGTGCAACCCCCAAATTTTATACATCCTTTATAATGATGAAATTACTAAGTAGAAATTAACAACAGTTCTCGTAGATACAAATTTAATATTATTACTTCGATAGTTTTTTTGTAAACTTGTCGAATATTTATCACAAACCCTGCCAAACCTTTCAAACTTCAAGTTTTAACATAGTCTTGGAATGTTTCAGAATATATAAGTCGGAAAATATGAGAATATATTCGGATTATAAAATCTGAACCATCCCAGAATATGGACCGTTGTGATACAAGAAAGTTTTGGATAATTTGTGGTGTTTTTAATACATTTTTGACAAGTCTGGTTCATATTACTTGTTTTCTTTGACTGTAGTTACAATCCAAAAACATTTTGTGACAATAAATATCCTTGCATTCTTCAACATTTTATTTAACTATTCCCCTTTCATTCCTTTCTTTCTTAGTTTTCATTTCAAAGTCAGTAATTATATCATGTCAGTAATGATCATTCATAGTTCATACTATCCCCAAAATTGATGTGCTGTTTTTGTGGGGATAATACGATGGTCAACAAAGACCTTTGTATCAATTATAATTTAATTCTAGATTTTGACATAATGAAAATTGTATATTTCGAATGAGGGTACTTTAGATATTTATGGAGGGCACTTGACAGGAGGGGGTGAAAAGAAATTCCTTATTTTTTTTAGTGAGAAGTGCTACGTACATCCTGTCTAACACATATTTTCTAACATATTTAATTTGATTGATTAAAATTCACAGGAGTCTTACAAAATTATGTAGGCCCAATATATTTTGAAGTAATCCATATGAATATTTACCCATCAAAGATAACATGTTGATAAATATGTGTAAAACAATATGTTGATAGTTTTATATATTTTTTAATATATCTTGGTGTTAGTTGGTATTTTCACCAACGTCATTTAATGCGGTCAATATTAGTTGACTTTTACTCTTGTAGGAATCGAAGCCTTGTCCTCAGTTAAAGGAGTTTCGACAAAGATGTTGGACTTAACATGAAAAGCCTAGAAGCTTTGAAGTTCGACAAGATACAGGTCAAGAAGCAAAACCGTCGAAGTAAAGTAACTGCCTTGGGAGCGGGAAGATTCAAATTTCAAAAGAGAAGCGGTTTCCTCAAAGGAGAACGTGGGAGACAAGCAGTTGTCTACATGGAAGGAGTGTTGATCGTGGGATTAGTTTCTTTCCACTTATTTTCTATGTATGAATAGTAGTTTTCCATAGGAAAACGGGTCGCCAAAGAAAAGAGTCATAAATAATTTATGTAAAGGATTTGTCGAACCACCTTTATTTTCAATGCGTTGTATTTTACCTTTCCTTTAAGTTTTTGCAATTTAAACTTAATGCATTTACTTTGATTTTAAAACATTTTAATGTCGAAAAACACCACACAGTCTCGTCCCGTTCGTTAAGCAACCTACTTACTCGATGAACGCACACAAACAAAATGCACAACATGTCCTAAGATCATTGGTTTGGTCCTGCTCGTAATAATCAAAACAAGCCCGTATTGTTTACCAAAAACTTTTTCAAAACCTTGGAAAAAAATTTCCATTGTAGTCTCTTTCAAAACCTTGGAAAGAAATTTCCATTGTATTGTTAAAAAACTTTTTACAAAAACCTCTCGAAGCAATTTCCATTGTGCATTTTTCAAACAAAAAACCTTTCGAAGAGATTGCCATAATCTTCCAAAAATTTTCAAAACTTTTTCTAAAAAATCCCTTCTTGTGGAAACAGTTATTCTGAAGATTAGCATTTATTTTCAGTTCAACATTTTTCTAAGGAAGAATTCACATTTTGTGCATGCATTTAAGAAGTGGTAAATATTTGAAAACAATGACTAAATCCGCCAATACTGGTACTTCTATGGTTGTTAATACAGCTGGACAATGGGATGACTTTTGTTGCTTGTGCCTCCTCTCCTTGAACTTTTCCAGTGCCAACAGTTTGACTGGCTTGTGCCTCCTCTCCTCTCCTTGATGGTTTTCTTTATCAAAATGAAAGATACAAATTGAAAGATACATTAACTCAAGTATTGTCATTAATTCAAGTAAAAATCAAATAAACAGTATATATTAAACCAATTACCTTCTTCTTTTGTGGTTCAGGGTTAAGTGTTCCAATGCCCTCATTTTTACTTGCCTGTGTGGGTCCTTGAACTTCACTTATGCCCCCAGTTTGACTTGCTTGTGTATGACCTTAAACTGGTACCTCTTCTTGACCCTCATTTTGAGCAGTTTGTGTTTGATCTTGAACTATTCATGTTTGAGCTTTTTGTGTTCGACTTTCTTGTTGAATTTTACTTACTTTTTTTTTTTTATGGTTTCCTCTGTCAAAGTGAAAATCAATAAATTGAGAAATGTATCATCAAATAACTAAGAAAAAAATATAACAAATACACAACATCCAAATACCTTTCTCCTTTGTGCTTTAGGGTTAACTGTTTCACTCTTGTAACCTCTAGCATTATGACCAAACTTATCACATCATGTGCACTTGTACCTAGTGGCAACTTTGCTAAACTTTCCTTGAGATTAAGCATGCTCACCAAGCTCTCTCCTTCTTAGGTCTTCATGGCCCTTTTTTGAACATAGGTGGAAGCATCTCCTCACACTCCACTTCAAGCCACATGTCTTGATCATTTATAGCATTAACATTAAAGGTACAACATGTGTCAAATACATGAGGGCGTATCATCTATAATATGGGAGCTAGGATTTAATGGGGTTACCTGAGCTAACTCATGAGCGACCCCATTAACTTGTCTCTTATTAAACTCATGGTAGATTAAAAAAATGTAATAATAATAAAAATATTAAAGATCTTGTTAATGATAAACATGTTGTTACAAGTCACGTGTATGAATTATACAATTATATTATTTAATGACTCATTGATCATTTATCCAGTGTTCTTCATAGTCATACTTCTGAAGGCTATAATAATTAATAATCTACAACAATGAAAAATATTGTATTTTTTGGTATAGTAAAAAATATTATTTTATAATATGACATTAAGATAAAAAAAAAACAAATATAAATTATTTATACAAAAGAATTAATCTTGAAAATGTGAAATTTTCTGAAGTTGTATGCTTGTAATAAATATTAATCTTGTGTATGATATATAAGTGGAAAGTATTTTGTAACTTTCTCAAAGTTATGTTATTTTGTATCAATCAGATATAATTGAATAAATTTAGATGCAAAAATATTTATCAATGAGAAATAATCCAATGTTTTTATCTTTTTTACTTTCCTAGGGAAAATCTTTTGTTTTTTAAGTATCGGCAATAATTGTCTCATCCATATTTTTTTTTACATTATTGACAAGTAAAATGTATTTATTAATATTCTTTTATTAGAAATATCTCTAGAATAAATAGATGGTTATTAAAAGTGAGAACATCTACAACTATTCACATTCAATCTTATTTTCAAATATTTTATTTTTTTTGACAGAATTTTTTTATCTTCAAATAGTTCTAATTTGTGTTCTGGTTAGTGTTCTTATAATCTAATTCTTCTTAAGGTTCACAACCCCTTTCCTTCCAATCATACTTAAACCATAAAATCTGAAAATCATATTAGAACCCTAAAATTAAAATTTATCTTCTTCAAACATCGATTTCGTTTCTTATACAACCAAACCAACTTATTTTTATGAATATTATTTTTATGCTAAATATTTAAACAATTGTCATTTCTTTATTAGATTACCTAAAAAAGAAAAACTCATAGGAAGGTAGTTCTTTTGCATCTTAAAACAGAATTTTTTTTTATAGGAATGTAGTTCTATTGCATCAAACAGAATCCAAGTGACATAAAAACAAATGAATATAATAAAACTTATTTTTAATAAATGTAAATTAAATATATTGTTCGTTTTTTATGGAATAAAAAATGATTGACACTAAATAATTTAGAGATTATTTTTTAGAGATCTTATGAAAAAACATAATTAATTTTGTATTTGTTTATCTCAATATCAATCACTTCAATGAAAAAATAATTGTTTAGATACAACTATATAAAACAAATTTTTTGTCACAAAATTATCTTTATCACTTGATACATATTTTCTTCCCCTCTAAATTTTTTATTTTTTTTAAAAGTTAGGCTTAAATGCTCTTTTGGTCCCTTAATTATTTAGTTGGTATCGTTTTGGTCCCTTAACTAAAAAAAAGATTGTTTGAGGATTTTAAGTTTTTTTTTAGTCTCATTTTGGTCCCTTCTGTTAGGTTTCCGTTAGGGTTTAAAAAAAAAGTTAACTCCTGGACGCGTGTCACCTTGTCATTGGCTCTGAGATTTTTTTTTTGAATATTTTTTTTTATAATATATATTTTATTTTAAAAAAAAATTCTCAGAACCAATGACAAGGTGACACGTGTTAACTTTGGACACGTGTCACTTTGTCATTGGTTCTGGGAATTTTTTTTTGAATATTTTTTTTTATAATATATATTTTATTTTAAAAAAAAAATCCCAGAACCAATGACAAGGTGACACGTGTTAACTTTGGACACGTGTCACTTTGTCATTGGCTGTGGGATTTTTTTAATAAAATAAACAGTATATATATTTTTAAAAAAAAAAAAACTCAGAGCCAATGACAAGGTGACACGTGTCCAGAACTTAACTTTTTTTTTAAACCCTAACGGAAACCTAACAGAAGGGACCAAAACGAGACTAAAAAAAAAACTTAAAATCCTGAAACAATCGTTTTTTAGTTAAGGGACCAAAGCGATGCCAACTAAATGCTTAAGGGATCAAAATAGCATTTAAGCTTAAAAGTTACTCTCATCTCTTCATTTGAAGAAGCATTTTTTTGATTGTTTATTTGAATTGGTTACTTTGGTGGAAGAAAAAACGCAGCCGCTCTCCCTCTCTCTAACCTTAAAACGCAGCACCTCTCCTCAGTAGCCTTCCATCGACGCTCTCGCTCATGTCCCTCAAATCGAATCATCACAATCAAGATGTAGACATCCGGCTTCAGGGGTGCACTTTCCTCTCACGGCCGCACCACAGCCAAACCACAATCGGGGTCGTTTCACACGTCGAGGGTATGTTTTCCGTCGATAGCACCGCCTCTGAAGTGGTCTTGTTCTTTCTCTTTTGGTTTTCACGATCTGAATCTACTTTGGATTCGAATTTGATTTATGTTTTATGATTTGGTTTGTGCATCTCTTTGTTGCTCGATCCAGGTGTTTATATCTTATCATGGATAGTTGTTTGTTCAGATTTATGGTATGTTCGAAGGTTTGCGGGTCGGTTTATTGGAGATTCTTCGCGCCTTGGTGTTATTTATATAGTACAGCCTCTTTCACGGGGGCAATGGCTATTGGTGGAGCTATGAGTTTAAAAAACGCGGCCATCCGTGTATGTGTGTTGTTACTGATATTGATCTTATATCCGTACGAGCTGGTTTGGTTCTCCGCCTTATTTTGGTGGTTTTGAGCCCTGGCCATTTACTCGGTTGTTCGGACGGCAAGACTCGAAAGGGTCACGAGCTAACTGCTTTCGTGTTAGAAGCAGAGAGTTGTGGTGCGTGGGTATGTTTCTTATTGGCGGATTGTCCCTTATCCGATGTTTTAGATTTGACTATTTTAAAGCTTTAGGGCTGTTTTGGTTAATTTTGTTTATTGGTATCTGCCGTGTGGTCATGCCTTTGATAACTTTGATTATTATCAAGAGATGTTGAGTTATGCAGGTTTCAAAGATATGATGACGCGTCGATGTTGTTTGAATACTTGTCGCAGTCCTTGTGGCTGACTTCAAACTGCTTTGGAATCCTAATTATTCATATGATTGACATTGGACTAATTGGACTCGAAAGAGTCGGTGTTGCTTGTTTCCTTACTGCAGGGAGTTGTTGGTTCTTGGACTATTCTGTGTTGACGGTTGGTTTATACACCAGATAGCTGACCTTGGTTTATTTAGGATTAATCATTGGAGGTTGGATCATATGTGTGGCTTAAAATGTTAAAATGTTTGCAGTGCCCGTTTGGGTTGTCTTACACATTTGTGTGTTTTTACTGGGTTAGGTTTATGTCCCCCCAATTTTTTCTGTATTTTTTTTTTTTAATAATATTTATGAGCACTTAACACAAGATTAGAGTATAGTTAGGAAATCACCTATTCTCTTTCTTCATGTTGTTATGCTCTGGTCTTATAAAAAAAAACCTTTTTTTAGATTTTTTTGTTGATCTGAGCATTTTTTAAAAAAAAACTATAACAAATAAACCTGATATCCTGCCAAAAATCCGACTAATATTGAGGACCACACGTCTTCTAGCAAGGAGTCCATTTAAAGGCAGAAAAAAACCTTCATTGTACTAGCCAACATAACCAGGATAAATCGAACTTGAGGCCTTAAGTTAAGAGGAGTACACTTAATAATCAGAAACCTACCGTGCCGGGTAAACTTGTTTCTTAACCTAATATATCAGCTAAAGACGATAAACAGGGATTGCAATTAGATGATTGGCTCTAGGCATAGTAACACCAAATGCCTCTGTCATGTCCAAATCACTTGGTATCATGTGATTAGGCAATTTAAAATCAAAGCAATGCACAAGTTGGGCTACCACCAAATGCACCATAGTTAGACCCAATTGCAATCCAGGACAACCCCTTCTTCCAGAGCTAAATGGTATAAGCTGAAAGTCATGCCCTCCAACATCTATGTTGTTTCCTTCAAATCTTTCAGGCCAAAACTTCTCAGGATCAGTCCAATAATTTGGATCTCGCATAATTGCCCATGCATTCACAATGATCATTGAGTTTTTAGGTATAAAAAATTCTTCAACAGTGCAATCTTCCATGGATTGGTGTGGTACTAATAGAGGTACCACTGGATGAATCCTGAGGCTTTCTTTTATAACCATGTTTAAATACTCCAACTTGTCCAAATCTGATTCCTCCACATTTCTCTTCATACCCACCACTGTTTCCAACTCTTTTTGAACCTTTTTCATCACTCTTGGATTTTTTAATAGCTCTGAAATTGTCCACTCAATTGCTGTTGCAGAAGTATCCATTGCACCTATCAACATATCCTATATATGTACAAAAAATTTGAACAACAAAATACTATAAATATTATTAATGGTAAGGAAAAAAAATTCAAGGAATACTCAGTCCACAACAAGAAGACTAAATAGAGTTATAACCTTTGAATACAATCTAACCAGTTAACACATCATTCCTAAAATAGACAACTCATTTAACATCTCGTTTTCTCTCATTCTCTCTATTCATATCACATTACTCTTTATATTTCTTTCTATTTGTATTTGCGATGAGTACAATGTAAGAACCTAGCCTGCGGTTTGTTAAGCTCTTAGGTTTTCTGTGTCTATTTAGGTCATGGTTTGGGAATGATCCCAGGTGTTTTATTTAGTCTTTCTAGCCCCTATTGGTCGCAACAACCTGGCAACATCCTTTCCGAGCCTTACCTGATTAGTTCCCATATGTACGGATAAGGCTTATCCTTGCCCGTGTATGCCCTGAATCCTCAAACTTAACCGATGTGCTTGGATTATGGGATAAGGGGCTCCTACGTGCAGCCTCAGCCTCAGTGTCGCCCTTATCCTTAATATTTATTCTTATCCTAAGTGAGTATACTTTTTGGTTCACTCTTTGAAAAAATACATGTCGTTAACATTTCCCTAAACATATAAAAAGTCAACAGTGTGACAAGTCTTTGCAAAAATCATGTGAAGAACCAAAACAATTATCAAAATACATTCGGTCTTGAGGCGTAAATCATCCGTACAAAAACAACTTACAAGCAAAGGATGACCAGACAATATAATCACTTAAGATCTTATAACCTTTAAAGAAAATTAGGACAAAACTTATGTGCATTTCCTTACGTGTTGTCGTATGGTTTTTGACATAAAATCCACTCTTAGTGGTTATAACATACTTTGAGAAAATTGTGGATTTAAAAAATCATTGGAAGTTATGTTACGAGTATTTTATGCGAAGAACTACACGAAAATGCACTAAGTTTTGTCCAGAAAAATATTAGTAATAAAACATGATGAAAATTAAGGTGAACTATGTCTTACCATCATTATGGCTTTAATATTGGACCTTTCAATACGGTATTCAGATTGTTCAGTACCAACAAAGCCCAACATGACATCTACAAAATCCTTGGTCTTGTGATCATCTTTGTTTTGAGATTGAACATGCTCCTCAATAATTTTCTCCAAAAACTCATCAAAGGTTATGCTAATTGCTTTCATGCGTTTACTTAGCCCCTTTAGATCAAGTGCTCCAATGTAAGGAATATAATCAGAAATGTTAGGAGTTGCTGCTAAATTCATTAGCTCTTGCACTACAGCCTTGAATCCTTTCTCATACACGCCCTCGTCCAAATAATTCTTCCCAAAAACCATTCTACAAGTCATATCAGCAGTGAGTGTAGAAACCTTTGCACTTATATCAACCGTTGTTCCATCATTGGCTGCTTCTCTCATAAACTTGATCAATAGGTCAAGCTCTTGTTCCCTCATGCTTCTAAATGTGTTGATTTTGGAATGGCTCAACAATTCTAATGTGCACATCTTGCGCATGTTTCGCCAATACGAACCGTATACACTGAAACTCACATCCATCTGATTATAAAACATGAGTTTTCCTGCCTCAGAAGGTGGTCTACTAGCAAAGACAAGATCATGAGTCTTGAGGAAAAGTTCAGCAGCTTGAGGTGAAGAAACAGCTATGGTTGGTACTAAACCTAAGCGCAAGTGCATTATTGGTCCATATTTTTGGGATAGTTTATGGAGATCAAGATGAGGATTTGCCTCTATCTTAAGAAGGCTACCCAAAATTGGCAACCCTTTTGGACCTGGAGGCAATCTCTTTACTTTATTCATGTTTCGCCATTGCCAAATAAAAGCAAGAGAAACAAGGAATGTTGCTATACAAATCAAAATCATGATAGCTATTTTGAAAAGAGTTTGTCTCTGCTTCCGGGTGCCAAAAGCAATCTGCCTAATACAGAACCAATATTGAGGCAGAGTTCTATGGATGCAATCTGCCTAAGATGCATATGAGTGAGTAGTAATTGGGGATAGAAGTTAAATTGGAGAGTTCTATGGATTCTTTGTTGGCGGCCTTAAATTGCATTCAATCTAATGAAATGAATGTTGATGATGGGTATTAGGTGGTATAGTCAAGCCACTTTGACCGTACATCATCTTCACAATTATTAAAGGTGTTGTACACTTCTTTGTCGGTTGGCACAAATTTGGGAGTTAATACCCTCTCCATTTATCATCCCTTCTATTTCTATCATTTGGAGAGATAAATACACATAAAAAAGTAAAAAAATAATAAATAAACAATGATGGTGGAATCCACTTAATGGTAGGATCCACTATCTATTTTATGTCTTTATCTCTCTTCAAATTGTATCTTCCATTTATTTTTATAAATAGAGAAGATCTTTACCCGAAATTTGCGTGATTTATGGGAAGATAAATAATATTTCTATAACTATTTTACATTTTTGTAATAACTTTATCTCTCATACTTACAATATATTTTTATTTTCTCTCTCTATTATATTGTTTTTCGTGTCAACTAATATATTTACCTGACGTTGTCCGGGCTAGACATATAATTAAGGATAACCAAAATTATGTATGGATGTTTATCAGTAAATAAAATTCACCACGAACTGGTTAGGGATGAATATCTTAATGGGTATACATGAACAAAATAAAATAAACAATGGTTTAAATACCAGTAAATCAATAGATGCACATGCGAATGAAATTAAGTGGATTTAGTAAATTTTTTAACTCATATAAAATAAAATAAAGATTTTTTAGAACCCAGACTCACAAAAATCTGTACCCATTATTAAATTAGTAAAATTATACAATCGTCGTATTACTTAAATAAAAAATTTCTCATCAAGAAAAAAAGATACTTGGATTTTCTAATTAATGATTTTTGTTTGATTAGTAATTTGTTGTTAAAGTGAAAATGTGTAGTATAATATTTTTGTCTTATAAAAATAGAAGGAATAAGTCTAAGAGGTGGCAGGTCAATGGTAAGAACATGATTTTGTAAACTTCAAGAGACATTTTTCAAATCTCACATGAAATAGCTGTAAAATGATCCTTAGTACCACAATTATTAATAATAAAATTTAAGGAATAAAATCTACGTAATTTCAATTATTTTTTAATAATGCATTTTTGGTAAAAAAAAATTAAAAAAATAATAAATCATTTTACACGTTGATATTTGTAAATACTTTAATATCCACAAATACTTGTCTAACGGATATTCATATGAATGTGAGAACGACATAAATATCATTTTTATCATATAGAGAGAGTTAACAACTACGTATACTCGTGGACATCCATTATCATCCCTTGTAATGGTATGGTAACGATTGGAACAAAATGTGTTTAACATTATCACCTTTAAGTTTTGATGATAACAAAGTATTAAAAATGTCAATTGGATATGTTAATATTTGTTCAAGTGTGCAGGACCATAGACAAAAATTTAAATGTCTTTAATTCAAGCATAGGCTCTAGAAGAACAAATGAGAGCAATGAAATTTTACAAAAAGGAAGCTTATGTTGCTAGATAGAGTCTGAAGAAGATAGCGTCTGAAGACAAAGACAGAGTCTGAAGACATCAGAAGTTGTTCATCAGAAACTGTCCACCAGAAGCTGACGTCATCAGAGTCTGAAGAACCATCAGAAGCTAGAGTTCATCAGAAGCTCAAGACTAGAAGCTGAAGTTAGTTAAGTGTTGTTATTCTGAATGCTTATGATTGCAGAAGGAATAAAAGCCTGGAGCAACGGATCACTAATGATTATCAAGCTTCAACAACGACTCTTTTTGATGTGCTGGAAATTAACAACGTCTCTTTCACACCTCTATATAAAGGAGTGAAGACTTGAAGATTGTAAGTGAGTCACAACAATTTTACAAGTGCCAAAACTCTGCTGAAATTGTTTCACATCAAAGTTCACTTAGAATTTCTTATCAACTTTCATATCTTAGAAAATCTAGAGTCTTAAAGAGTCTGAATCTGATTTGTATTGTGAACATCACTGATTGTATATCAAGTGTTCAACCTCAAACATTTTCTTTGTAATTTTGTTTGATTAGAAGTCTCTAACTTTTGTGCTTGAGCATAGGAAGTCTTTTGCGTTTGTGCTTGAGCATAGGAAACCTCTTACTTTTGTGCTTGAGAAGTTTTAAGTCACTTGCTTTGGTGCTTGAGCAATTGTAATCAGATATTGATTTTAGTTAACTCTCCTTGGAAGTGCAGGGGGGACATGAATACTTTCGGATTGTGGAAGGAACCTGTATAATTGTTTTGCGTATTTCTTCTGTCTCTCTCTCTTTGCTTATCCACTGCATTTAGACTCTGAACTGTATCAGACTCTTATCAGCGAATTCAGTTTTAGGAGAAGAAAAAGCTAACACAATTCAACCCCCCTTCTTGTGTTATTCTCACCTTCAGTTTGTATCAAAAGCCTTGGTCTGTTGTATTAGCATTTAACAGTTGAAGAGTAAAACCGCAAGTGCACGGTTCTACCGAAGTAGTAAAAAAAAGAGTATCGTTCCGACAGGGAGTTATGAATTCAATTAACTTTTAATAATGATTAGATGAAAGTTTCAAAGGTTAAAAAGTTTGGAATTTTAATTAAAAGAAAATAATAAAAATAAAAGCGCCTTGGGATTATTGGTTCTTCTAGTTGACAAATCCTTCACAAAACAAATCCTAAACCTAAAATTTATATTCGACCTACTTTCTAAAGACAAGTTTCTCTTAAGCGTATCAAATATTCTTTCGAAGTGCAGTGAGTGTGTTCCTCTAGCAACTACGCCTACTCTCATGGTTGATTGCTATTAGAATCCTTGAAGAACGAAACTTTATATGTCTCAAGGTTTGCTAGACTATTCTCATGTTTCGCAACCCTTGTCTAATTTCACTTGTTCCAATATCAAAGCTCCGCTG
>Ga0228710_1010300_pt1 | contig 12556 bp, 9 predicted proteins | sample MedpolnodulmetaG_FD_177995 | JGI IMG/M metagenome (GOLD analysis project Ga0228710, IMG submission 177995) | Root nodule microbial communities from Medicago polymorpha collected in Santa Monica, California, United States - pink nodules | ecosystem: Host-associated > Plants > Roots > Nodule...
CTCCGGGGACCTAAACGTGCCTACAATCTGAACGGCAACAACTACAATCAATCCGACCGTTCAAAATGACCTTCTTAGACCTAAAAGGATACAGAAACTTGAATTTCTCAGATCGAGTTCCCGGAGGTAACTCGATCGGATGAACTATCCTCTCAGAAACTAGTAAACTTAGAAACTAGTTTACTTCGGGGACCTAAACGTGCCTACAATCTGAACGACAACAACTACAATCAATCCGACCGTTCAAAATGACCTTCTTAGACCTAAGAGGATACAGAAACTTGAATTTCTCATATCGAGTTCCCGGAGATAATTCGATCAGATGAACTGTCTCCTCAGAAACTAGTCAACTTAGGAACTAGTTTACTCCAGGACCTAAACGTGCCTACAATCTGAACGGCAACAAGTACAATCAATCCGACCGTTCAAATTGACCTTATTAGACCTAAAAGGATACAGAAACTTGAATTTCTCAAATCAGGTTCCCGGAGGTAAGTCGATCAGATGAACTATCCCCTTCGAAGATAAATGCTTGTTGGACAACGATTTAATTAATTATGTAGAAGATAAATGCTTGTTAAACACAACCCCAAATTATAAAATCGAACACACACACAAAAATGATAAGATTTAAAAGAGAAGTAATTTAGTTACATCACTTAATATCGTTTCTCATTTAAATTTGATCATTCATATATGTGTGTTCATATATAATTTATTTAGGCTCGTGTCTATGTTTTGATCCCAAGACTTGTGCCTATGTAATACTTGGTCTTTATAAAAACCCATAATAAAATGAATTAAATAATTGATTATTTGATCACAATTCAAAGAGAAACTCTAAGTTGGTCACAAACACAAATAAATTATACTTAGGCACACTCACTTGAATAACAAAAATTTGAAGATAAATGTTAAAATTAATGTGACTAATTTATTTCTCTTTTAATTTTTTTCATTTGTGGATGTGTGCCCAAATATTTTTAGTTTGAGGTTGTGACTATGCAAGAGGTTCTCCAATTCAAAACTGGTGATAGGAACTAAATAAATTAAAAATCATAAGAATAATTAATTAAATGTATGGTACAGTTGGTATTTTTTCACTTTAAAGGTGATAGAGGTCGCAGGTTCGAGACATGTTATGTCTTTTTTTTCTTTTTTTTTCTCTTCATCTTTTTCGCCCGTTAACGGTAAAACGGGTTATTTCGACCCGCGTTTCGATCCGAATGGATCTCCCTATATACACAATGAAAATCAACGATTTTTACGTAGTTTTGATCGGAATTGAAAGGCAAGAAGAAATCACATGCTTCTTTTGTAAATACATAAGCCAAAAGCTGATGATTTTTTTTAAGGTTCTTGCAAAAAAAACTAATAATTTTTTTTCACTTATGGAAGTTACAAATTTCACGGTAATTTCATTCGGGCTTCGATTCAACATTCAATATCAAGATCCCTCATCAATGTTTGAATACCTAGGTTGCTCCGGCGTTGTTTGAATGTTTAAGAATTGATAACCGGAGTAATTGAAGGATCTGTGATAGAATGAATGTTTGAATACCTAGGTTGAATTCTCATATTATCTTACAGGTTGCACTTAAGCATGGTGCCCTTGTTGCTTTTCATCATCTTGGTCCACCGAGATTGTGCTAAACGTAGAGAGATATTGAAGAGAGGAGAGAAAATTGTGGTTAGGAGAAAAGAGAGTGTATGTTATGATTTTGGATTAAGTGTGGAGAGGTGCATGTGCTCTCTTGCTGAGATGGAACAGATCCAATCCATTGAGTTGATCTCACCGTTAAAAAAAACTCCCTCATGTGATGAGGGACCTATTCACTACCTCATGTTAGACTTCGCCCTTCAACTCATACGAGTGTATGAATCAACTAGATAAGACAACCCTGGTGCTGACAGATCTGATCGGTGACCTATTCCTGGTAAGCATCAGTCCAACATTGTCTTTTTGTCCATAGCTATGAATGCTTTGACTAACTCCTCTACATGTGAATTATCCCAACCATCCGACACAGTGTTGGCTCTAACAGTGCTCTTTTTTGCAAACATTATTTGAGAGCGCCCTTTTTTTGGGAAGGCTATTAAAATTGTATTTTTTGTTATCTTAAAGTTACCAAGTTTTTAAATTGTGCTTTTTTTGTTGTCGTGTGGGTTTATTCGTAACTAGCTTTTTCTTGACATAAATTTATAACAAGCTGAGACCTTGGTAATTCTTCAATTTGAGAAGGTTACAATATCATATTATAATTTTTCTGTTAGAGGTCTTATCATATTGAGTAATGGTACTAGTTTGGCGACTTTTCCTAGATCACTGCTATACATAGGTGTGGTGGGCTAAACTACTATCAGGTTAGTGTTTCCAAAATATTACAATAATATATCTATCAAGTTACAATAGAGCAGGAGAAATGCAGTAATTAAACCACCAACAATGGTGCTGACAAGTGAATATAGCAGGAGAAATTCAAATAGATGTGTGTCCTTCAAAAGAAAGGATTTTACTGAAACAATACTTTACACGCAAGAGCTTGCATACCTCTTTGCTACTGGCATTGAATCCCCAAACTGAATCAATATCATCATTTGCGTCGAAGGTTCCCCAATTAGGTTCATCAAAAACTCGTTCTTCAGAAAACACAGACTTCTCACCACCATGATCACTGCATATGCAAGATTATATACCAAACAATTATTTTACAAGATCACAAGATCTATCTAATACCCAAAAAAAATAATGAAGCATATGTTGGTAACCATGAACAAAACAACAAATAAATAACCTTTCCAATCAACAGTTGGGAATAAAATTCCTTATCATGCATAACAATAACAACCAAACCTCAACTCTACATCATGCACATGCTTGTAAAAGTCACATCAATCTAATCTAACACTATTTTCTAATCCGTAAAAGAGTTTTTAATGCATACTATAACCAGTTCATAATATACTTTGTGGCTATTTAAGTTTTCTAGGTATGTCCAGCTTGTTTCTCCTCTCTTGTTCTTTTCCTATAACCAGATGTTGTTTCTCGGTTTTGTCTGACAGTGGTAAAGATTGATTCGATTTATTTGTATTTTGGGTGACTGAAATCACCATTTTTGTATTGTAAAACACTCAAGAGAACAACAACATGCGAAGAAGAAAACCCACGAAAATGAAGAAAGTGAACTTTAGATACTTTTCTCTCTCCTCTGATTATGACATTTTTCTCTTTTTATCACTAAACCATTGGATTAATCCAACCGCACATAATTGCAAAGGAGACTTCGCAGGATAATAAAAGGCAGAAAGGGATCCATTTCCAATACAAATAATCACCATTTTATACAATGACAATCATTATGATCACCACAAACTTCAAAAAGGCACAGAGAATATAGATGATCAGTAAAATCCAAATGAGCAACTTGACCATGATTAGGAAAACTAGTGTGCGAATCTTAAATTCTGCTAGAAGAAAGAAAGCATGGTAAATAACCAAGAAATTATGCATATATTTCCAACATTCTCCAAAAGAGAACGTATAGAGACCAGAAAATAAAGAAATTGCAGTTACCCATAATTTTAATCTCACCAATATCATATAATATCATTTCTTCTAAACTATTCAAAATGATCAAACTCTTACATTAGACAAACAAGTAAGCTTAGAAAATGAATACATACTATAGCACAAAGAAGGATAGTTCAACAGCTGGCAACGTGGTGTGTAAAAGAAATAGAGAACTACAGATGCAAGAGAGGTGTATATGCAGGCAGGGTAAGTGAGAAAAGCTAGGAACTGAGCGTATAGATAAGAATAATGATATCCTTAAAGATAAGACTGGCCAGCTTCTTCATGCAGCTCCCAGTTGCAATATTCAACCGAGTATACTATTTCTTCATTGTCTCATCCATTAATTATATTTTTACTAATATCATGAGGTGTGTGTGTGTGATCGGATTGACCGGTTTGCTTAGTCTTCTGTTATTATCATTTTCAGCTGATAAAAATGCATGTGTCGTGAGCAGGCAGGCATGGCTTGAAATTCAGTATTCCCTCTTAACACACATTTTTCAGTTTCCCTGCGAGATTCTTTCTTTTCTAGTTTCTCGTTTAGAGTTAATTCTATTTCCTAATCTTGGGGTACAGGTGAAAATTGACAAAGCCTTAAAGTGTGCATCACATGTATATACGCATTCAATCCTAATAGAGAGGGATAAATACAGCTAGGAAAAATAAAAATATACCAAGCAAACTAAACAAAAAGACAAAACAAAACAAGAAAATAATGCACACTTTAATACTTCACAAACGAGTTTTGTTTTACGATAAACCGTGCTGCCTAAATTATAAGAGTAGTCATAGAATATTCTTATCTAAACCAAAAATGCAACAACAACAACAACCAAGTCTTTTCTCACTAAGTGGGGTTGGCTACATGGATCAAAATACGCCATAATGTTCTATAATAAATCATATTTCGATCCAACTCATTAATCTCTAAATCTTTCTTAATAGTTTCTCTTATAGTTTTTCTAGGTCTACTTCTGCCTCTAGTGATCTGACTATCCTCCATCTGATCTACTCTCCTTACCAAAACATCTATAGGTCTTCTCTCTGCATGCCCAAATCACCTAAGCCCAGTTTCCACCATCTTTTCTACTATAGGTGCTACGAAATCCAATATGAGAGTCATATATCCTAATCGCCCAAATAAAATGATAATTATCCAAGCGTCCATGTATGTCAATGTGGTTTCATAACCTTTTGCAAAAAATCCTCAAAGTTTATGGCAGATACCACACAATTTGCACATAATTTGTTTTTTGTATTTATTAATTAATAGAATATCAGATCTAATTAGTGTTATTTCGGTTACCTTTATCTTCAAGCTCATCCCAATCAGCAGCTCCTTCTTGGATACCAGGTTGCCAGCCTAAAGGATTAATTTGAGTGAGGCCGTATAATAAAAGAATATATATATATATATATATATATATATGTAACGATGTAACGACTACATTATTAAAATATAAAAATATATTGGAGGGGAGCACATGACTCATGAGACTGGTGAGCAGGGTAAAGCAAAGCAGAGAGAAATGGCATGACACAACTAAAATAAGCAAAATAAGAGAAGGTGATAACTGAATCAAGAGGCCAACAATGAACCTAGCATGTGAAAAACAATAAAGCAGATCCATTTAGCAAAAATGAAGAGTCAATTTGTAGGCAAGGAAGAGTTTTCTGAGCTTAATTAAAATAAAAGTAGAAAAATGTCAAATGCAACAAAAGGATTTTTATTTGGATCAAATATGTAGTGTATCTTGTACACTATTCTCAGAAACATCGACCAGTTTCATATCTTTTCATACAACCAAATCACTAATGCAACATTTGATAACAATTATGGTAGTCCCTATTACGAAGAACCATATAGCTAATTTAGTGTCAATCGCAATCCATTATCATATTTTGCTTTAAATGGACTTTTCAAAAAATAATGCCATGAGAAAAACATTTATGATAAGCAGCAACAATAGTTATATAAGATTATATAGAGCCTTTCCGTACAGAATTGTGCCGCAAAGTAGTTCAAAGGTTACATAAGAAAATCATTAAACTGCGTGTGTTAAATGCCATGCCACTTGATCAGGAAACTAATATCAAGTTGTGCAGGCTCAAAAAGTTTTCATGCTGATACAAAACCAGTAGTTCAGCAATTGACGGCTACTTCCTCAAACTAAATATCAACAACACTAATGCAAAAAATATCAATAATGCCTTTCCGTACGATTCTATTGTCTAAATACACAAGAGTCCAGCCTGGTTTCACAATAGAACAAATCTATTTCATAGGCATCGCTCTTCTGGGCCAGTGGTTCCTAGGTATCTAGAGAAGCAGCCTAAAGCCGAAAGAAGGGTATACCGTCTATTATATATATAAGAAACGGAAACCCAACAAGCAGATAGGAGTCTATGTATTTGTGTTCAGTAGGTTTATAGTGAGAAATGGTTAGTTTGGTCAATGAATCTGTGATATTTACAATAACAATACTAACAGCCTACATACAATTTGCATCCTTAAAGCTCAAGAAATCAAATCACATAGTAAAAATTTTGGCCAAGATCCATTCTTTCACAAGTACAATAAATCCAATAGTAAACAATTTGTCTCCCGGATTATATTTCAATTACTAGCTATATCAGTACATCTATATGGTTCCAGCTTAGCCTGCAAATCAAGATACACTGTACAAAGGTATGAAGCAAAGAAAGCATACTTACACTGATGTTCCACCATATCCTCAAACTAATCAACTTTAAAAGATGACCATACACAGTATGTATATGGCATATATGACCCCAAAAAGAGTTGCTTACTATGAAACTTCAAACCAATCAAAGTAGTGTTTGGCAGTTAGCCAATAGATAAGCAAACCGTTTAGGAAACACATGCAAATATGTGAGCTTTACAATCAGAATAAAACAAAAACCAGCAGCTATGTTAGCGGAAAAAGATGAACAAATAAACATGTCATCCATTGAGGTGGTACTGTTGGGCTATAGCTTGACTGTCACTATCCTAAGTCTTTTAAGATTGAGTACGGTGATTGTGTCAGAGGGAGGTTCAATCCTCAACAAAGGTGCTAGAACCTTCTAATGTACCCCAATAATAAAAAAAATTAAGTGATTGAATGTGGCATATTTAAGGCACAACATAATGTCGCAAAGAAATAAATATATAGTAGTTACCATCTTATTGGCTTCTGTAGCTTCTTGAAACTTCAAGTTAATTGAATTTTACTCATCTGAACTCAGTTGATTTATGAGATGCTTCTCCAAGACTGGAATCTTGGATTTCTGCTGCTTGCTCTGAGGTCCTTCATCAGATGGAGGGACAGCAGCCAGCCTTGGTGGCCGTCCTGCAGTAGGGTTGAGATGTTGAGCCCCAGATCCAGTCATCTTTCGAAGATAAAAGGAGGAAGAGATAAGAAATTATAGAACAAAATAGTTTCCATAATAACCCAAAAAAGCATGGTAGTTCTTTGGTACAAACCTGACTGATTTCCCCAAGTTACAGGACTAAGGAGAATGGCAGGTTGACCACTAGTCGATAAATCAAGAAGAATGTTATTCGGAAGTACAGCTGGAAGAGCATGTCCTTCCCTGTGTCACTCCATTAGGTGCAGTGCAATACAAAACTCGTTGAGAGAAAGCATGCTATCATTATCTTGATCGGATAGGTCCCAAACCTGCTTCAAAACATCTGGAAAACATAAAACATGGCATGCAAAAAATGATCAGCGAATTAGCTAGGCATTGAAAGTTACGAGCAGAACACTAGAGAAGTAGAAAACAGAGAAAAAATTTTAACCATGGTCCAAACAAAAGGAAATGAAGTAGATAATATACCTCTTGGTAATGCCCAATAAAGAAACAAGTCCCTCGCCTGTTCCCCTGTGATTTTCCCATCTCTATCCTTGTCTACTTCCATGAATATATTCATATATTTCTGTTTATCAGTCTGAGTCATTCTTGGCCACGGAGGTTGGAGAGGTCCACCAGCCATGTTGCCATAAGCAGGCAAGGCGGAGAAAGTTGCAAGGCGAGGTCCAGTAACAGCAGGAATTCCTTGAGTGGGAAGAGCAGTGGTCCCCGGGGTTCAAGAGGTGCGGGTGGCAGGGGTGTGACAGTGGTGGCGAAATTGATCTGAGGAGCAGGAATCATAGATGCAGCTGTACCATACAATGCATTGTTGACTATTTCATGAGTGAGTTCGTGCTTGTTCTGTGCAACCGTGACAAGTTTAAGTGCATTGTAGAACTCTTCACGACCCAAGAAACCAAGGATAACACAAGAAATTATGTTACAAACTACTATGTTTTAGTTTTCTTAACAAGTGTGATTTTTTTTTTTGCTTATAATATGGAACGAATGGAGTATTATTTTTTCTTGAAAAATGCTAAAGACTGTTGTTAGGACATTGGTGGCGTTTAGCCCGGGAATGGGGAGTTTTTTCCCACAATGGGAAAGCTCCCTTTTCCAGGACACCTGTCGGTGGCAACCTGTTTCAGAAAAGAAAGAAAAAACTGAAATTTGTTTTTTTAACGCTGCTTGCTTTTTCTAGTGTATCGTATCACTTCAATTCTTTCCATTGTTGAACGAAAGTGAGAACCTGATGGGTAGTTTTTGACTTCTTTTTGCCGATTCAAGCTCATACACAAAATTTATATTTTTTATGAAAACTGGGTTCAATTTTTATTTATATGTTACCCTTCCTTAATGATCTTAGCACAAATGATTCGCATTATTTCTTCGCCGTTTTCATATGATCCCTATTGGTTCTGGTTGAAAAGGAAGGGGTTGTTGTGGCGGTGGAGGAAACACAGAGAAGAAGGTAAGGGAAGATGATGAAGAAGGGGTAAAAATCGTAAAAGCATCATCTAAATCATATCTTCTCAAAAACTAATTACTTAATTAATAATTAGTTAATGTAATAAGAATTTGACCTTTGATATTGCAGAAAATTAGTGGTACTATATTGCAAAGGCCCATGATTTATTAAAAAAAAACTAATAAATCAAACAAATGTAAAATTGTTATTTAATCATTTGGTGGGGTCTGCTTTTTTCTCTCACAATACCCATAAAAAAGTTCAGCCCTTAGTAGGTAATAGATCACAACCATCCAAATAAAAAAGTATTATATCTATGGCTGTGGTTAAACTTTCTCATGGTGAGAAAAAACTTCCATTTCCCATACTAAACCTCACCTAAGACATTGGTTAAGAAGACAAATTTAAAAATGTTGTATTGAAAAATGGTGAAAAGTGATAGATTTGAGTTTTTAAAAGTTAAAAAATTGTTGAATCTAATGCAAACTTACTATTTTTAATTTCCTTAACTAATGGCCTTAGCATAACCCTTTTTTCTTTAATGAAAAACAAACCACTAGTTGATTAGGATAATTTGATAAAATAACATCTCTCTTTCTTTTAATTAATGCATTTCTTAATTATGTAAAAACCTTAAACGAAGTTCATTCTGAAACGGATGGAGTATCCATCTATTTTTCTCTTGTTAATTTCATATTCAATGAGGAGGTAAACTGCTTTTTTTTCCTCAATCTGATATTTCATGTTGATTTTTAACCATTTCTTTCTTTATTTGGATCTATTAGTTTAGTGGCAAAACTCACACAAAAACTAATAAAATAAATAAATAAATAAATAAAAGAAAGGTATTGTGAGTTACAACTTATGTTAAGTTAGTTGAATTTCGTAGCTCACAATAGGCTAAAGATTAGAGTGAAGAAATTGTGTTTCAATCCAAAATAGAGAATATGTTCGGACTCAAATAGTTCCATTTGAAAAAACATGTTCCCAAATTCCAAATCGAAATTTCACAATTCCATTTTAATATAGCGAACCAATATGGTTGATTTCAACATCGTCTTCGTGATCGTAGCAATTATGATGTGTGTGATATTGTTCTTTTTCTCAATGTTCTATTTTAAATGTCACAAACAAGTACGTAGTTTTTTGTGTTTAAGTTTGTGAAGAAATGAGAAAACGGTTTTCATGTTTTTGGATTTGAAGTACCTGGTGTTTGTTGAATTTGTTTGCAAGATTATTCTCTAGATTTCTTAACGGTGATTCAAGTGTTTTGTGAAAACATGTTGGAGATGATCGTAGGTTGGAGATAAAAATGCAAAATATGTTCATGAAAAACGATAGACTGAAAAGAGATCCATATGTTTAAATGAAACTTTTTGATTCCAACTATCTACTTTTGATTTAATGGTTGATAATTGTTCTTCTAAGTTCAGACAAATACATAGACTCTTATCTCCTCGTTGAGAAGCATATGTTTGGTTTTTTGTTTTGGTCAAGTACTATTTCTTGAATAATGAGAGAAACATAAACTAGAATCACACCATGATTTGTTAACTATATACAAAGCTTCTAAAGTTTGAATTAATACTAGCATCATCTAACACTCACAAAGAATTGAAGCACTTGATTTACTACACATTCAAAGGCAATAATTTTCAAGGATTTTGGGTTAATATTTTCTTCATTTTTATGTAGCTATTTCAATTATTAAACCAACTTTGTTATTTACCAAGGGAGTCCTATAGTCCCCTTACATTTGTGTTGTAGTGATCTTATAAGAAGATTATTTTCTTCATTTTTATGTAGCTATTTCAATTATTAAACCAACTTTGTTATTTACCAAGGGAGTCATATAGTCCCCTTACATTTGTGTTGTAGTGATCTTATAAGAAGATTTGAATATTTTTATTAGAGATTTGAATATTTGTGATGTCTCTATTATCCGTAATTCGTTTTTATTTATGATTAAATGATGTTATACTCATTGTTTATATCTTATTGTGGTTTTACTGGTTTGTATTTCTACTTTGTTGATGTTAATTTGGGTAATGGTAGATTATTTTGAGACTTGCTACTTATGTTTCTATTTTTAGAATTATTATGGCTGTGAAATTATATTTTTTATAAATATTCTTTTTTGAAATAAAATATTAATTATGTTTTAATTTTTATTAATGAATTAGAAAAATAATTCAAATTTTTAAATCAAATTATTTAATAAAAAACTTTTTATTGAATTTTTATTTTTTTATAAAAAAAGAAAATGGTTTGACATGGGCATGTCCCTCGCAAAGCCCCAGACAAATGCAATAAACTAGAACAAGTGACATGGGTTAAGCTAAGGGTTCTGTCAGAGGTTCTGTCAGGGATCCATCCATCGCAAACTTGATAGGGGTTACGCTCGTAGCTTTAATTTTTCAACTAGCTGTTTTGCCAGAGATTTCATCCCTCGCAAAATTCCTGTCAAATATCGTTTTGCCAGGGCTTTTGGCGCGTCCCTAACAAATTAGTTGATTTCTAGTAATGAATGTCCTCAAAACTTAAAATCCAAAAAGAATAAATTTGGCTATGTGTGTGTGGTCATAGAAAAATCGGGGGATGAAAACACTTCTTGTTTTCTAGTTAAGTTAGTGTGGAGCCTGCGGGGTAAATTGAGGAGTGAGCCACCCAACAATATCAATCTACTTCCGCCTTAATGTTCCTCTTTTTCTTTTTCTTTTTTTATCATTAACTTTTCTCTATACGGTCTTGTTGAGTTGGTCTTCTTAAGATATAATCTAAACTTATAGGGAGCTTGTTGTTCCAAACCTAACTATCCCATGCCATCTTATCCATTTCGTAACAAATTAACAATGGGACCAAGTAAAGCATCATTCGTTGAAGCTTTGCGACCCTTTAATTTATTTATATTTGCTTTTAAAAAAAATCTTCAACTTGAAACAATTCGATTGAAAGTGTGTCAGATACTAAATATACATAGTTGGATTCAAGTAGTCTTGCCCCTTACCCTAGACCCATCAATTTAAGTGGTAAACAATAGTTCGTTAAGGACAATGGAAAGTTACTTGCATTTATTTAGGAACTAAAAATCAATGTTTGAAATGTTTGTCAAGTGATGATGCTTTCATATCATCTAATCAATCTATCTATAATAATGTAATTTCATTCATGTACGGGTTGTTTGGTTATTGATTTTAACTAATCATAACACATGCTTTAAACGGACCACTTAACCAACTATTCCGCATAAACATTACACTTTTCTCTCTTTTGTGACTTTGTACTACCTTTTCTTAAAATGTGTTCAAACTCGTTGTCCTAGTCAATTATACCCACTTTCTCGTTAATTAGCAATCTAGTCATATTGATATTGATATGCCTTCAAGCTGACAAAGTTTATGAAAGTGGCAAAGTGATGTGTTGCTTAAACTAAAATATATACTTGAATCGGTAATAAGTGTAGGAGAAAATTATATTAGTACTTTATGGAAAGTTTATCTGCTTTTGTTAATTGATAATACCCTAGTTGGCTGGCAGTATTTAGAAATTTCATCCCCCTTATAATCCAATCCATACAACAACATCCTCTAGTCATTGAATTATATACCGAGACAAATGTCTGATTGTACTAACAAAATCAAATCGATCAAACTGTGATTATTTAAAGGAAAATGGTAACAAGTGCCTTTATGACATTGTTTAAGCATCCAAAAGTAGAAACTTTTACATTGAAAATTACGCAGTTATGACTTTAACATATGTTTGACTTGTATTTTCAAGAGAAAATTTCTGTTAATGGGTTCCTTAAACAATGCCCTTAGGGCACTGGTTTAACAAGACCCTTATTTAAAATTGATTGAAAATAGTACAAATCTCAAATTTAAATTAATGAAAATAGTACAAATCTCAAATTTAAAATTATTTTAAAAACACAAGTAATTGAAAATATTAATAAATAAATACATGGCCCATTAGCTCAGTTGGTTAGAGCGACGTGCTAATAACTCAAAGGTTGCAGACCTGCCTGGGCCATTTATTTTCTATATTTTACATCTAAAATGTTTTTTTAATTATGATATTCTCTTGTCAAAAATATTATTATATTATTTATGCTATTATCATATGTATATTTTTTTTTTTGGGCAAAAGAGGGCAAG
>Ga0228710_1010301_pt1 | contig 12554 bp, 13 predicted proteins | sample MedpolnodulmetaG_FD_177995 | JGI IMG/M metagenome (GOLD analysis project Ga0228710, IMG submission 177995) | Root nodule microbial communities from Medicago polymorpha collected in Santa Monica, California, United States - pink nodules | ecosystem: Host-associated > Plants > Roots > Nodule...
CCCCCCTTCTTGTGTTTTTCTCACCTTCAGGTTTCGGGTTCAAAATGATTAAAAAAAACATCAAAGTCCGATAATGCATTGAAAATGAACTGAATTTTGAAAAATTTATGGCAAATTCATTAAGGACTGTGCTTATGAATATTGAAGTTCATAATTGCGGACTCCGCTTCATTTGGCTTAGATGGGGTTATCAATTACTCACTCTTCTCACTGGATAGGCTTTATGTGGTCAAGTATCTCAACTCAATTTCAAAAAATGTGCCTTGATCCTTTCCATGTTTTCATACAATTCAAAACAATTATTAGATTTAACATAAAATGACTGAGTTAAGACAAAATAATGTCGGTCTCCTGCATATAGTACAAACACATTGAGGTTACCTCACTTTTAAGCTAGTTCTAAGTGGTTCACAAATAATCTAGTTATTGCGGAGAACAATATGAAATAAATTATTTGCAAAGTACTCATTTCAGATGCAAGTAAACACCTACAAAAACAGCAAACAAGTACCTTGGCTTTGCGCTTTATCTCAAACTCTATATCATTATCACACACCTGAGACTTTTCTCAATCTATAGCTATCTTTCAAGCACTTTGAAATTTGAAGCTTTGAGCATTTTCTTTTTCATACAAGCAAGAGTAATAAACAATGTGGACTTCCACTATTCAAAAACAACTTCAAATTGGAACTTTAACCCAAAAGAAAGTACTTGAACATTATGTTTTAAACATCACAACACACCATTAAACAATACGAACAAACATAAAACATTTAAAGTCACAAGTGCTAACGGAACACATTACTGAAGATATTAACCATTTGTTCAAGATAATTTAAACTATTAAAGCATGAAGTACGATCAAAAGAGAAGATAGAAATTACTGAAAGCTTTATATAAATTTGTCACTCAATAACGGTGATCTTTCGAATCTTTGTCATCAATTCTCGACCATGTCATCTTGGCCACCGTCAATGACTGATCCACTGCGAGTTGAATTAGCACTGAATACCGGTCTCTCATCTCCTTGCTCATCTCCTTCTGGATCACCACCATCACCTTCAGCCTCAACTTCCTCTTCAACCGTATAGGATGCCTCACCCCCTTCATATGGTAGTGGCCTGACCTGCAGCCAAGCAACATAAGCTTGAAAATCTTTCGGAGTCATCACCAGATAGGAAACATCTCCAGGATGCATTTGTGGATTGTAAACAAATTGATGGAGAGAGGTCATGCCTTAGTTGTGTGCCTCATTTTGGTCTAATGTGTATGTAAAACACTAGTTCATCCAAGGGACAAAAGTTAAAAAATCAAAGGCTTGAGTGGTGGGAACTTGAGGTGGCTCTTGTTGTGGCTGAGGGTTTTGAGAGGTAGATGCTCGGCTGCCCTTGTCTTTCTTCTTCTTCTTTTCCATGTTTCGGGATATGAATTCATCATCAATGGGAATTTTAATTTCCTCATGGATTGCCGGAGCAAGATACATCCTAGTAGCAATGATTAATCCCATTATGAGACCGGGAAAAGCGAGAGGGCATTTTTTGGTTGACTTTCCATGAAGGGTTACAAGCTTCATATCATAAGTTATTGTGCGGGCTATGTCAACTTTCTTGCCCTTGAGAATGTAGTAAATGAGGGCAGCAACATCCACAGTGGTGGTTAAGATATGGCTCTTGGGCCGAATGTTGTGTAGGATGAGCTTGAGAATGACTTGAGCTGGCAGTGTCAAATCGACATATTTGGCTCGGTGTTTTCTCCCGGCATCACTAACGTCATAATGCCTTCCCGATTTCACAATAGTTCTTTCAATTTCCGAATAGTTGAAACTGCCTTGTGCTAGGGTAGCATGGAATTCACATAACTCATCCCGTTCGGCCAAATGGTAAGGGTTTACTAGGTATTCATTAATTGCATCCCTAGTGAAGCTTATGTCCCGGCCACGGACAAAAGTTTGGAAAGTGAAAGGGTTGGTGGATAAGGTTGGAAGAGCATTGGTGTAAAATTCACGCACAAGCTCGACATTGACTTTTTTTGGTGGTTGGAGCAACCTTCCCCATTCTTGCTTGGCAAACAATTGGTAAATGTGATTATATGCACCCTCAGGTGAAAGGTTAAAGACTTGCTCATACCAAAGCATCTCCTCAACTAGTTCCATGTATCGGGCTTGGTGAAAGGCTGATTTGAATTTCAGGTTATCATAAGGTTCAGCATTGGGTGCCTTTGGCGATTGAAAGGGTTCAGAGATTTTGCGTTTACCGGTTGTGGTTTTTCTAGGGCCATTCGTACATAACAACTAGTAAAATCCATACACATAAGGATATATGATATTTATAAGTGGTATGACATACAATCTATCAGACAGTTTAAAAGTTTCATTTTTTTTCTAAATCTACTATAACTCACATAGCAAGCTTGATGTTGCAATGGTGAGTTGATGTTGGCATTTCTAGGTTGTCAGATGAATACTCGCTACGGCAAACATGAACTTTGCCTTAGCGAGTCGACCTAGAATTTCGAAAATCAACCTATTTTCAATCATACTTTTTTGTAGCATATGTTAATGATATAGAAATGAAACAAAATCAAAATAATTGCCTTAAACATCACCTAACCCTTTGAATTCAAAATTTATCCAATGGGTCAAAAATTTCAAAAAGTGCTTAAAGCACAGATTGTTGCATGGCAATTCAAGTGATGATTTCAGTTCATTTCTATCATTTGAAGACTAATCTCTAACCTTCTAACCCTAATTGCTCTTAATACACAAGACGTGCATATTTCAAATTAAACATGGAGAAAATTTTGAAAAATCAAACTTGTTATCAAGTGTGTTGTGATGAAACTACAAGTGCAGAAATGATTTGGAAATGATCTTGACTTGAACCAGTTATGAGAGAGAAATGGATTAGTATGTTTGAACCGATTTTTGGGTGGGAGAGTGGGTATGGGAATTAATGAGGAGTTAATGGGGAGTTAGTGGCATGGGAATCTGATTTGCCAATTCTGGCCCTAGTGAGTTCTTTGGTTGTTAATGCAGGTTAAATAACCTGTAATGCTCGCCATAGCGAAATTGTGCTCGCCTGACGAATTATGACAATTCCAGAATTTTGATTTTAAGCTTCTATTTTGGCTTTTTGGAGGTGCATTATGACTTCTAATCCTAAAATGCAAATAACAGTAAAAATACTTACAAAATTGGGTTGCCTCCCAACAAGCGCTAGCTTTACGTCATTAGCTCGACGCCTTTTTCATTTGAGATCACGAATGGTTGAGTGAAATTGTCGACGTAAGTCGATCAACTTCACCACCAAAATAGGGCTTCAACCTCTTCCTATTCACTATCTAGGAAGCTTTGGTGACTGGATCATCCAACTCCACTGCTCCATATGGCTTGACCTCTTTTATCATGAACGGTCCGGACCACTTTGATTTCAATTTACTCGTAAACAACGTCAATCTTGAGTTAAACAACAATACCATATGTCCGTGCTTGAAGTTCCTTTTAATGATCCTCTTGTCATGATATTTCTTCACTCTTTCCTTGTACAACCTTGAGGATTCATATGCTTGACTCCTCATTTCTTCCAACTCATGCATTTGAATCTTTCTTTTCTCACCGGCTTGTTCGTGATCAAAGTTCAAGAATTTGAGCGCCCAAAATGTTTTGTGTTCCAACTCAACCGGCAAGTGGCGTACTTTCCCATACACCATCTGGAATGGAGTGAGGCCTATAGGTGATTTGTAAGTGTACTTGCAAAAATCACAATAGAGGATACTAGGGTTCAATATCGTATTCTAGGGTTTAGACTGATTATTGGATACCTTGAGAATGCTCTCAAGGGTTATATTTATAGTCCTCTATGGGCCTGGGTTACACTTACTTAAGCTCCAAGTCATTAGAGTATTTTGGTATATTAGGCGTGTTCTAGAGGTTTCCAGAGGCGATATAAGGCGGTTTAGGCGTGCTCTGGGCCCGACAGACTTCTTGTAGGGTGTTGACGCCTTTATAGAGGGTTTAGAGCCCTTCTGGGGGATCTCTTAGTCTTTTAGGAATATATTGACGGTCCACACCCCCCTAAGCACGAGTCTTGGGACAAAGCGAAGTGATTTGAACTGCTTTGCTTTGACTTTTCCATATCTTGCACGTTTTATTGGATATAAGTATATTGTTTAGGTCTCGCTTCCCCAGGACGTCTTGGTTTTGTCTATCAGCTCCCAACGTTGGGTATGTGATGTTTATATTGTACGCCCTCCTTGAGGTGGTATTAACTTCTTTTAAGAGCACCTAAGGGTGTAAACATGACTCCTTTTTATTTGAGTTACTTCGTCCTGTCCTCCTAGCCCTTCGAGCACGAGTCTTTTAAGGAAGGCGAAGTGATATGTTGTTAGGTAGTGGCGAGTAATTTCACTTGTAGGCCGGGGTGACGAAATTTTGTTTCGGGCGAGTCTTTCAGATTTCTTAAGTGGATCGGACGGTTTATATTACACGTGTCTTCACTCATTGGTGAGGATGACGCGTTTTTTGAGGTCGCCTTAACTTCTCTTCTCTATAAAAAGTGCTTCTCTTTTCATTTCAACTTTTTCATTTTCGATTTTTGTTTTTCATCCTTCTTTATTCTCTCAGATTCGCTTGAATAGTTGGGCGTTCATCCGGGGCTTCGAGATTCTTTGCAAGGCATTGGATCTTGATCCTTTGGTTGGTCATTTCTTCTATTTTTACGAGAGCAAGGATGTTAACAAAGGGACTGGGGTGTCCTTTTGTGCCCATCTTGGCAAAAAAATCTTCCCACCCTACGCCTTTAATTTCAAGAAGGATTGGAAAGATACCTTCGTTAAGGTAAAGAGGTCGCCTAATTGTGTGTTGGCTTCAGTGTTAGTAGAAGGGGTACCCAAGTTTCCTTTAAGTTGGACTACTACTCCTGCTGCTATAATGCTCTACGACTTTGATAAGATGACGCCATATGAGAAGGGAATTATATGTTTCTTGGAGAAGTTGTTGCTCTCTGATATTCACAAACTTTTGGATAAGGAGGGGGATCAGGATGATCTAAGTGCTTACTTGTGTGAGTGTTCCCATTTTCTTTTGTGTTTGTTTTCTAATTTTCAAGTTGTATCTCCCTTTAACGTTGAAGTTTCATATTTTTGCAGGACCGATGGATATACGACTAGTGACCCCGTCGGCGTGCAGCATCAGAGGGTGAAAAGGAAAGACATTGCTACGAAGGCAGAGGTTGCTTCTGGTTTGACAGATATGGACACAGAGCAAATGGAGGTTCCGGCTGTTGAGGGAACTGTGGTCGAGATTGCTGATTCTCCGAAGAGGAAGAAAGGGAGAACTGGGATGGGCGAATCTAAATGTTCTCTTCCATCAGGCGGGAGTGTTGGGGATTAGTCTCGCGACCACTTCTTTAAATGAAAAAGTGAACGAATCCATCTGGCATAAGGAGTTTGACTTCTGGAGGTATGCTGCGATTGATTTTTTCATTTATATTCTCGTTGTGTTTACCATTATTTTCTTTTTATTGACCATCGTCATTTTATAGGTACATGAAGGAGAAAGTTCCATTGTTAGAAGTTGATGTTGATGCTGGGATGTAAAGTAAGTTTGGCGAGCTGGTGATGGATTCCGGGGAATCTGCTCTTAGGATTTTTTTAATGAATCACGTGATGGAGAAAAAACACATGGATTTGGAGAGGAAACACAAGGATGCGGCTGAAGATGTGGAAAAGTGGAAACATATGGCTACTGGCTTGCAAACCCGCTTGAATGAGGTGTTGGAAGCTAAGAAGGTGGTGGAGACATCTGTTAAGGAGCTTCAAACAAGTTTAACGAGTGCCACTTATACAAAAGAGGCTGTTGAATTGGAGTGGGATTCTTTAAAAGGAAAAAATGTCGAGCTGGAAGATGAAGTTAAAAAGTGCAAAGGTGAACTTGTTGAGTATTTTGACGACGGCTTTGAGCATGCCCGTGTGCAAGCTTTGCACTTTTATCTAGAGGGAGATTTCATCGGCTTTGATTCGTAGAAGGTAGTCCTAGATGGGAAGTTGCTGGATGAGGAGTGACTTTGTGCTGCTCTTTTATTTTGGGTTTGTAACTTAATTTGGGCGACCCTGTGCGGCGCTTTTTTGTTTTTAACTTAATTTAGGCGACCTTACGTGGCGCTTTCATTCTCTTGACTCTTTTTATGGTAGCCTCTAAGCCTACATTAAGGATATTGGTGACTTTGCAGTTTTAATTTCTTATTTTGTTTTGATGTTTCTCTTTGTCGTTTTTGTGACGTGCTTTTCCTCTATTCTGCTACGTCGCATATTCATTTTTTGTCGATTTGATTTTACCGATGACATGTTATCGATCCGGGCGTCTTTTTGTACTGGTTATGTGTTCTCAGTCCGGGTTTCCTCCATACCGGTGATGTGTTATCAGTCCGAAATTTTTTTATAAAAATTTTTGCTTTGTAAACGCACTGGCGAGTTGTTTGTCGACCTGGATTTTCTGCAAAAATCAAAGAACGCACCGACGACATGTTATCAATCTGGATTTTTTGCGCACCGGTGATTTGTTATCGTTCCAGATTTTTGTCATACCGGCGATGTGTTAGCGTTCTGGATTTTCATCATACCGGTGATGTGTTATCGTTCCAGATTTTTGTCGTACGGGCAATGTGTTATCGTTCTGGGTTTTTCTTTTTATGTTTGGAGTTCACCTTTTGTTTTCTTTTAAGATTTGGTAACTGTAGAATGCATATAATACAATATAACGTGATGCAATTTTTTTTGAAAGAATAGGGTGCCTCATTAAAAATCCTTGCCCTTACAGGGGAAAAGAGCACTACCCTATCCCTTTTTTATTTGATGAATAACTAAAAAACAAAAATGAGTTCTTGCTTCTCGCCTTGTTAAATAATCTTGACATAAAGAAACAAAAAGAAACAACATTTAACAATAATAATGGCGTAAGTTGACTGCATTCCAAGTGTGTGGTACTATGTCTTAATTCATCTCTTCTAACTTGTATGCTCCATGGGGAAACTTCTCTCTGATACGATAAGGGCCTTCCCAGTTCGGGAGAAGTTTTCCAATCCTGGTTAGGGAGACTACTTGTTTTAGGATGAGACCGCCCTCTTTCATTTCTATGGGAATTACTTTGGAATTGTAGCGGCGAGTAGCACCTTGTCAGATTGCCCTATTTCATTTTCTTTTTTAAAGATAAATTCAAATTTTATGATTACTTACGAAGAAGTTTTAAACGGACGTCCTGCATAAATTTTGCTAGTAATAAAAACTATAAGAAATTGCCTTCTGAAAAATTGTCTCTCCGCCAAGTGGGAGTATCAATTTCCACGGGGAGCATGGTGCCTGTGCCACATACCATGGTGAATGGTGTCTCTTTGGTCGTAGAGTGTCGAGTCGTATGGTAAGACCACAAAACCTGTACTTATTTATCGAGTTCATATTTCGAACGTTATAATTTATTCCATCTTTTGTGAAATGAAGAATTTAAAGAAATTTTTATAGTATTTGGCGTTTACCTCATGGAGATTTTCAGCCCAAAGATCTTTGGCGGTTTCCAATTTCTTCTTGATGCCATTGAGGATCACCTTATCGGCTGATTCTGCTTGTCCGTTGGCTTGTGGATGGATGACTGACACGAACTTGGTTTGGATTCCCAGATGTTTGCAAAAATCGACGTCAGTAGAGCTGGAAAACTGGGTCCTGTTATCAGACACTATGCATCTTGGGAGGCCGAAACAAATTATTTTCTTCGAGTAGAATTTTTTGACTCTTTCTACTGTGATTTTGGTGACTGCTTCAGCTTCGATCCATTTGGTGAAATAGTCAACTCCTACTATTAGACATTTCAAATGACCTGGAGCTTGAGGGAGAGGTCCAACGATGTCAACTGCCCATTTGTGGAATGGCCATAGGGAGTACACTAAAGTCAGTTCTTGAGTTGGGGCGTGCTTCTTATCCGAGAATTTCTGGCACTTGTCGGATTTCTTTACAAACTCGGTGTTGTCTTGAATCACGGTGGGCCAATAATATCCGGGGCGGAGAAGTTTTGATGCTGAAGCTCGGCCATCAATGTGGCTTCCATATACTCCTTCGTGTACTTCTAACAATACTAGATTGATCTCTTCTTCTCCTAAACACCTTAAAATGGGCGTGGCTCTCCCTATTTTGTAGAGTTTTCCCGCCACAATGGTGAATTTAGATGCTCTTCTTCGGACTAATTACTCTTCTTCATCGTTTTTAGGGGAGAAAGATCACGTCAGAAATTTTAGCAAGGGGGTCATCCATCCTTCTTTTTCCTCGGTGATGGTGTTTCCTTTGAAGATATATGTAGTAGGCGACATGATTACTTCCTGAATTATTGTTCTGTTATTGCCTGGTCTCTTTGTGCTGGCGAGTTTGGCAAGCAAATCCGCCCTTGAATTTTGCTCTCTCGGTACGTATATGGCTTCGAAGAATTTAAAGATATTTGCTAGTTCTTGTACCTTGGTTTAATATTTGATGAGGTGAGCATCTTTGGTCTGGTATTCCCCTATCATTTGGCTGGTTACTTGTTGAGAGTCGCTCCGCGCTCTTAAGTTCTCTGCTCCCATTTCTCTCGTCAAATCCATTCCAGCGATGAGAGCTTCATACTCCGCTTGGTTGTTGCTTGCCTTGAACTTGAATATGAGGGATTGTTCAATCAGAAGTTTGTTTGGTCTCTCGAGTACGACCCCCACTCCACTCCCTTTTAGGTTCGAAGATCCGTCTACCGAAAAGAGCCAACCATGAGGAGTGTCTTCTTAGATTGGCGATGTGAGCTCTAATAGGAAATCTTCTAGCACTTGAGATTTTTTACTTCCCCGTGGTACGTATTGGATGTCATACTCTGATAGTTCTATAGACAAGGCTACCATTCTTCTTGCTAAATCCGGCTTGCCTAAAACTTGTTTGATAGGGAAATTTGGCTTTACCACGATTTTGTGTCCTTAGAAATATGGTCTTAACTTTCTCGCCATGTTAATCAATGCTAATGCTAGACGTTCTATCTTCTGATATCTTAATTCTGCTCCTTTAAAAACCCTACTTACAAAGTAAACCGACTTTTCTCCTGTTTCTGAGTCGTCCACTAAAACTGAACTCATTGCGTTGTCAGAGATTGTTAAATAAATCAAGAGAATGGTGTTCTTACTTCGACGATGTAAGATGAGCGGGCTAGATAAGAAGACCTTTATTTTCTTGAAAGCGTCCTCGCATTCAACCGTCCATTCAAAGTTTTATCTTTTTTTTATGGAGGCGAAGAACGAGAAAGCTTTGTCGCATGCACAAGATAAAAAGCGTGACAAGGCTTCCAATCTTCCCGTGAGTTGCTGGATTTCCTTTACGTTCGACGGGCTTCTCATATTTATGATTGCTTGACATTTTTCTGGGTTTGCTTCAATACCACTCTTTGTTAACAGGAAACCTAAGAATTTTCCTGCGGTACTCCAAATGAACACTTAGCCAAGTTTAACCGCATGTTATATTTTCTCACTTGTCCCAGGATCTCTTCTAGGTCGTCTGTATGGTTGGACCCCTTTTTTGTTTTTGCTACTAAATCATCAATGTATACTTCGAGGTAAACGCCAAATAAGTGGTATGACAAGTGGCTCCGGCGTTTCTAAGGCCGTAAGGCATTACTTCGTAGTTGTAATTCTTGTTATACATCATGAACGCCATTTTTGGGGCGATTAAAGAGTTCATCCTTATTTAATTGTAACCGAAGTACACGTCCATGAAGCTTAGAGTTTTGAAACCTGAGGCGTTGTCAATGAGGTGGTCTATGTTGGGCAGAGGGTATAGATCCTTGGGGTATGCCATATTTAAACCTGTATAATCTATACACATTATCCACTTTCTGTTTGCCTTCTTTACTAGAACTGTGTTAGCCAGCCACGAAGGATACTTGATCTCACTAATGAGGTGGGCACCGAGTAATTTTTTACCTCTTCGTCAACATCTTTTTTTCTTTCTTCGCCTAGTTTTCGCTTCCGTTGTACTACCAGCTTGACATCGGGGTTGACAGATAGGTGGTGGCAAACCACATCAGGGATGATTCCAGGCATATCAGAAGGTTGCCAGGCAAATAGATCGACGTTTTTTCTTAAGAAGGGTCATGAGAGCTGCATCTTCTAGAGGGTCCAAAGTTGTTCTGATCTTTGTGGTTTGATGAGGTTCAGGGGCTATGGAGATTTCCTTCAAGTATTCAGTTGGTTCCAGACATTCATGTTGGAAATCTTCCCTGGGGTCTAGATCAATCATGTTAACGGTATGTCTGTAACACCCCGTTTTCATAACAATGTAAATAATACATATAATTAGAGCATTCAACATTAAGCGGAATGTCACGCTACATTAAAATATAAATAGAGAAAAATTAATATTTATTAAAACATCTTTCTCAAAATTCAATTACATCGCAGCGGAAAATTAATTCATCATTCAACAACATTGGCACTACAGCCTCAACGTAAACAACTTTAATGAAATTCTAATTCAAATAGTTTCAACAACATAGTTCATGAATAATACGTAACAAATGGAAAACAATGCAAATATCCCCATCCCGTTACGTATCAGAGCGACCCTAAGACGACGCATGAGAGAGTCAAGTCACAACAACATCTAATCCTGGTTATCTGCATGTTACCCACGTAGAGGCAACATTCAAACAGAAGGGGTGAGATTCACATTCAATAATAATAAGCATATAATTCATCAACAGAATTTAACAATATAAACGACAATAATTAAACTACGTTAATGCTTCACATAATTTCTCAATAACAACTCATTAATTATTTCTACAACTTGACAACACGACGACAACACCGACAACTAAACATCAACGACAATGCAACGACAACAACATCAACTTAACAGTGCACTATGCATGTGGTACCAATCAGGGCATCAAGCCCCCAACTTATAGAGCATAGACTCTCAACTTATAGAGCATAGGCTCTCAACGTGGTATGAATGATCAAGCATTCAACAGGGCATCAAGCCCCCAACTTTATATGAATGTTTATACATTCAACAGGGCATCAAGCCCCCAACTTTATATAAATGATTATTCTTAGACTCAGCAACAAATGCAACAACGACCAACAACAGCGGCAACGACAACAACGATTTCGCATCATAATTTCATAATTCATCAATTATGAACAACGTCATGTAACATCATATTCATCAATATATACATTCATATAATAATGCATCAATTACGAACAACATCATGTAACATCATATTCATCAATATATACGTTCGTATAATAATTAATCAATCAAAGATATTCACGTCAAACCAAGTTAGACTCATCACAACATAGGTTAAATACTCTTAACACTTTAATTGAACTCATAGTACACAAGCTTTGAAGTTTGGAGACAATCCATAAGTTTTGGGTTGACTTAGAAATAGTTACGACTTCAAAACCTAATTCCCCAAATTCACAAGTTCACAAACAACAACATGCTAAACTCAATTTCAGAATTATACAACCTAAAATTAGAGAAAGTTAATCCCACCCTTACCTTAGATTGGTTGATTACAAGGTTCTACAAGCTTTCCCTTCTCTAGCTCTTCTCTTCTCTTGGTTTCTCCCTTTTCTCCCAAAAACTTGTTATACGTGAAAAACTCTCTGACTCTTAGTTTTCCTGTTCTTATTTCCTTAACCAATTCTCTTAATTCTACTTAATTCCACTAAACTCCTCTAAATACTAATTCATCCCTTCAAGTCTAATTATTCTATTTTTAATCATATTCTACTAAATAATAAAATAAAGCCATTTAACAAAATAACAACATACCACATAATCAATTATATCATATAATTAGACTCGAAACCCAATAAAATAATTAAATAGATAAATAGGACGTTACAATGTCCCTCTTTGCCCGTTGCTTTCTTCTTTCCCTTTTGTAGTCGCAAACTTTTGTGATAACACTCTCTGAGTTCCATTAAAAGGCTGCATTTGTTCATAATTGAGGCCCATTCTTTCGAAATTCTTGTGATATATGATATCGGTTGAGCTTCCAGGATTGATTAATACTCTCTTCACGATCCATTTGAAGATCTGCAATGTAATGACCATGGGATCGTCGTCATGAGGGGTCATGCCTGAGCATTCTTTTGGAGTGAAAGTGATGTCTGGCTCTTGTGTCGGCGAATGCTTGTTATCTTCTTCGTATAGCATAACCTGGCGAATATATTTCTTCTGGGATGAACTGGATTCTCCTCCTCCAGAGAAGCTGCCTGAGATGGTGTGGAGAGTGTGCCTATATTTTGGTTCTTCTTCTTGTCCTTCTTTTTTGTTTTTCTGGACAACTTTCTTTCTATCCTCGCCTCTACTTTCCTTTGTGTATCCATGCATTTTTCAATTTTGTAACAGTTTTTCGATTTCTAGTCTGAGGTGGATACAGGAATCAGTGTCGTGACCTTTGATCTTGTGGTACTTGCACCAGCTATTTTTGTCAGATCCCATGGTGGGTCATCTTTGAAGGTGAGAAAACCACAAGAAGG
>Ga0228710_1010302_pt1 | contig 12552 bp, 6 predicted proteins | sample MedpolnodulmetaG_FD_177995 | JGI IMG/M metagenome (GOLD analysis project Ga0228710, IMG submission 177995) | Root nodule microbial communities from Medicago polymorpha collected in Santa Monica, California, United States - pink nodules | ecosystem: Host-associated > Plants > Roots > Nodule...
GTGAGAAAAATATATATATATATATATATATATGTATATATATATATATATATATATATATATGTTTGTGTGGATAATCCGTCACGTAGAAATTCCAACCAAAATAATAACAAAATTAATTCGACTGAGGATGATTAAGAGGTGAGCATGCCACGGAATGTTGATCCATTTTCTCAAGGGGAATTACCTTTAAATTCTATAATCAATCAAATTGGTACCGATTCTTTATCAAGTCCATCAATTTTAATGGGAATCACCTTGGGATCCTCTAATTTATGAAATGTCACACCACTACCTCCAAGATATGTTCTTACTATTACGGAAAACAATTTTTCGAGATCCTTTGAGATAAAAAAAAAACACCTGAATTTGATTTGACCACATAGGAACTAGTAATGATGGTTATGAAAACCATATTTCTCCTTCAGTTACTAATAAGTAATACCACTTGAGGCAACAAATGGGTGATAGTAACCATATAACGATGTATATGATTATTGATCAGATGACCATTATTTTTAATCAAATGATGAACTAGCCAAAAAATGGGACAAATAGAAGACCTATTAGTTGAGCACCTGGTAAAACTAATGCAACAGCCCGATTTTCGTTAGATTTATTTTATATGTGATTATATGTGCTTGTATGTGATTAATTGCCTCTGTGTGTATTTTGGTTGGGATTATTAGAATTCGGTGTTATAAGGGTATTTTAGTCATTTTGGACTTGGGGGTATTTTGGTCATTGTGTGAGCAAGGGTAAATTAGTAATTTCATTGTGAGGATTATTTTTAGTGTTTCAAGTGGGAATCATCATTTTAATAAGTTACTAGTGAGTTGTGGTAATTAGTTAAGAGACGGTATCTATTCGTTTTTTTTAACCGTAAGTGAGTAGAAACTTTGTGAGTTAGTTAATAAGAGCTTTCAGCCCATTAAGACATTTTGTGAGTTGAGCCCATTAGTGTATATATAAACTTTAGAGGAAATAGGGTTTCACATTCATTTCACATAACTTTTGAGAGAGGTAGAGAGATAAAGAGCTAGAGGAAGAGAAAAAGGGTTAGAAGAGGAGAGCTTGAAGATCAAGAAGGGGGGTAGAGATTCAAGGAGCTAAATTGAAGCTAAGACTAGGTTTGTGCTCAATTGAGGTAAGGGGGATAATGTTCTATCATAATCTTTAAGTTATAATCTCTTTTCTACTTATATTCAAAAGTGTTTATTTGTGAAAAGTGATTATGGTGAATTTAATTGGTGAAATTCGTGCTCTTATTTTAGTGCTATTTTTGGGTATGTGAATTTGATGATAATTAAGTTGTTGCTGTTGAAATTACATGCTTAAATGATATAGAAATGGGTTCTTTGTGAATTTTGCTCAAATTGATGAATTGTGATATTGTGCTGTTGAAGTGTGGTTGAATTCATGATTATGAGTTGTGATTGTTGTTAAGTGTTGTTGTTAATGTCGTTTCATGAACTGGGTGTTGATAAGTTGAGTTGTTGCTGTTGATTGAGTTGTTTTTGAAAGAAGTGAATTGTTGTTGTTAAAGACTTTGGTGTTTTGAGAAAATCATTTTCAATTAATTTCATAAGTGATTTCAAGTGTCGAGAAATGAACGTATTCGATGTGTTTGAGCCTTGGGTTGAGCCTTTAATCATTTTGGGTGAATGGGGGATCTAACTAAGCGTTTTTGGGCAAAAAATGGTGAAAACCCGTGGCTGAAACACCCGAAAACGTACGTTTCACGGCGCTGCGCCTGAGGTAAGGCGATAGGCGCCCACTACCAGAGAGCAAGCACTAGGCGCTGCGCTCCAGGCGCCCTGAAAGAAACAACATCCGTGTTGTTTTGCATTCGGGTGCTTGGGGGCTGGCGTGTAGGGGTCTTATGCACTTGTTTGAACATGTTCTTTTGCTGTTTTCAAATGATTTGAAACTTGGAACATATTTTACTTGGTCAAAACTTGGATTTTTCAAATGGTTTGAAACTTGAATTTGTGGCGTTTTCGGTTTTCAGAATTTATTGGAAAATGAACTTTTTTGAACAAAGAGGATTGCATGGTTGGTCTACAGTTCATATGGACTTAGGCGAAGCATTTGAAGTTGGTACAAAGTCTTAATCATGTGAAACTTGGTTTTCGGGAAAAATGGTGGGATATATGAACTTGGGATTTCTCATACGAACTTAGGCGAAACTTTGAACTAATACTTGATAGTTTGTAAGTGGACTATGTTCATGCTTATATGATTGATTAAGATTGAATTGTAGGATTTCATACTTGAATAAGTTGTCTTGCTTTTAATAGTGTCAATATTGATCGTTTTGTAAAATGATACGAACCTTGTCGAAAATGATCTTTAAGACCGAATCCTTTGCAAATCTTTTGTGAATAGTTTGATATGATTATATGAAGATGTGTAAATGATTAATAGGTGTTGAATATGATGTTTATCATGATGTGATGTACTTTTCTCCTTTGTTTTGATTGTAAGGAATTGTATGAAGTTGTTGATTTGTGGTGATGTTGTTGATATTGATGTGAATATGCTAAATGCCGATTGTTGATGATGAATTTATACATGCTTAATGTGAATATTGAATATGGCGATTGCATGTATTGAATTATGTTATTGATTTCTTATATGCAAATTTGATGATGATAGTTGTGGTGCTTGCATGTATGAAATGTGTTTGTTTTGGTGATGAATTATGTTATTGAATCATTACATGCAAACGATGGTGTTATTGATGGTGAATGCATATTTGCATAAATGAAGTGGTTTAGGATATTTATATCCAGTGGTGTGATTTGTATACTTTGTATTCAATGGTTTAGGATATATATATATATATCCAATGGTGATGATGTTGGTGAGTTGTTGTTGAACATGTGCATAGTGTGTCATATGTTTATGCATCTTTAGTCTTAGGATGTTTACATCCAGTGGAGTGATTTGAATACTTTGTATTCAATGGTTTTAGGATATTTATATTCAGTGGTGTGATTTGAATACTTTGTATTCAATGGTTATATGATGTTTTTGTTGCATCATGAAGTGACGACCTGTTGTTGTTGGTAATGGTACCGTGTCCATATAGGAGTCGTGTCTAGGCGCATTACATACATTTGGTGAACTTGTTAAATGCGTCATATTTGATTATGTGTTTGGTGAACCTTGATGATTTATGTGCATTGGTGAGTTTTGGTGAATTATACACTTCGTGATATTTGGTGAATATGTGAAGATGTGTACTTGATGATGTTTGTTGTTATTGGTGATAATTATACATTGATGATTTTAATTGATGATGCTTATTTCGGTGAAAACAATGAAGTGTGATTTATATGAATGTGATTTTATGATCTTTTAGTGACGATGACTTTCTTGCTTATACTTTGAAATAATGAATTGTATTCGTTGAATTGATTAGGCTAAATGAGGGATAAGGTGAGTAATCCTTTCATTGATTGTTGTTGATAAATGATGAGCTTATGTCGATGACTTGATCAGAGATTGAATATGCTTGCTATACTATGTTAGAATTATGATAGCATGATGTGTATGGAATGAGGGACAATATTCATGTGATGTTAATATTGTAGGAGTGATGAGTGTGTATATGTGTCATGCATGAAATCCTTGAATGCTTATGTTTTCTTATGTTGATTATGATTGATGTGAAGCTAACCCCCAGTGGTATGTGGTGGGCCGCTTACCTATTTGTATGAATGGATAGACGACGTGCATGATTGATCTTTTAGCATGCTTGGTGAGTTGCTTGAGGATAGCGGGAGCTTCCTCTGTTTATTTGTTTAGAGTCTTAGATTAGACTCTGATTAGGATGTCAGTCTTTATGTTATCCTGTATTGATTATGTTGTTGAGATGTTACCCATACGTCGGGATTTGGAGATTTTATGTGATGACGTATGTATGAGTTCATGACATGTATATTTTGGAGACGTATGTTTTATATCCGCTGCGACTTTTGAGGAATTTTTTTTATATGCATGTTTTGAGATCAATTGAAGAAGTAACGTCTATTTCTTGAATATTTGTATTATTTGCGTGTTTTATTGCTTTAATAGAAGTAAGACGTTATAACTAACAATAACCAACATGTAAATAATAACCTAGCTAATGAAAAAAAAAATCAGGAAAATTTGAATCCACAAACTGTTCAAATTCCATGAACCAGATTAGACAAAAATTAGGGGGCACCAAATCAAAAACATGGTAGAAAGAACTTTGAATAGACACATGGTTTCAATGTGGAATATGTAAAAGGGCTTTATTTTGTGTCTCTTTTCCCTCATATTGTTCGATAAACAGAACTTTCAAGAGGATATATAATTCCAAGCTCATTGTTAACCCCAAAGACTATCACAACAATACATTCTCTCATACACAAATTGGTATTGTTATATCATTTTTTTCATTACTTGTTAATATATATTACATTTCAAACATTATTTATGTCACTTTTCCCTCTCATTTGCTCTGGTTAGTGCTCTTCCTTGCCATGTATACCTTTGTTTGTCGTGGTTGTCTGTCCCTGTTCACCTGTCATTGTGTTTCTCTACTCTTTTCCTTCGTCTTGCTTCTCTCCATTTGTCTGCTCTGTTATGTTCATCCCTCTCTCTCTCCCTTTCACCCATCTTTATCCAAGTATCGTTACATTTGTCTAATTTGTTCATGTGCTTTATCTATCTTTGTGTCGTAGCTCTCCACTCCGGTTGTGGTGTTCATCGTCATGTTCATCTTGGATGTTGTTGCATTTCATGAACTAGGTGTTTTTCTTGCTTATTGAATTGATTTTCAGTGTAAATTAACTTGATTTGTTGTTATTTGATACTTTGATATAGTAGTCTGAAATGATCTTGGTACAAAAACCATAGTTACTTTGATATTGTTGTATGAAACTGAATTATTCTGCTGCTAAATGAAAATAATTCAGCACTTTGATATTGTTGTTGATCTTTTTTAGAGAAAGTCTATTGTGTTTTATTTATAATCAAAGACTCGTTACAAATTGGAATATCATCCAAAACTTGAAAACAAACATATTATCATCTAGAGTAGTCCTCTTGAAATCATCCACCATAATCTTAAAGGCAACCTCAAATAGAGATGGTTTTGCTTCAAACCATAGATATTTAATTGCATATCAGAAATTCGCACAAGATCTGAACGTGCAAATGGCTCTCCTTCAAATCATTTTAAGCCTTTGAAGCCATATTTTTGTACACGATTCTCCGAGAAAATCATTCTTAGTGTATTAAATCATTTAACAAGTAATAAAGTGTAAGTACAAGATCGTATCTATAGGGATTGTCGTCCCAACAAGGCAATTCACGTAACTTATTTTGGAATAATTAAAATAAATAAAAACAATAAATATAAAAGATATGGGGGGTTGCAATTTAGTCTTTTTGTAGTAGAGCAAGAGTTTAGGAGTTAACCTGGTTTTTGATTGCAGAATGTTAGCGGCGGTTAAAATTCTTCGAATCCCCTCTATTCGTTTGTTGAAATTAATTAACAGTCAAGCCTTATTCGGTTTTTAGTGTTTTATATATAAGTGATGAGTTCGTGGGTAGGCATGGCATTGGGGCGGGGTAGGGACGGGTTTACATTCCCCATCCCCATATCTGATTCTCATATACTTACCCGTTACCCTACTCATACTCAACGGAGATGAGAAATTGAACCTCATCCCCGTCCCCAATGGGTTCGGGTATCCCTACCTCATCCCCGTCCCCGCATTGAATAATTTTTTTTTTAATAAAAAATATAAGTTTTTTTTTGCAAACCCTAGAGAAATGTTGTAATGCATTATCCAACAATATGCTCACTTTAACATTTGTTAGACCGATTGATTTAGTTGATCCTTTAAATATCAATGACAGTTTTTATAACACGACAATTATCAAACAAAATAACATGACATGTCAACATAAAGTAATTTTCTGCATTCGAGACGAGTTTGGGTATGGGTTCGGGGTGGGTACCTATATACCCGTTACTCTTCCCATACCCGTCTTTTGAAATCGGGGAAAACCCAAACTCATTCCCAAACCCAGACAAAACGGGGAAAAACTATCACACTAGGTTTGGTTCGGGTGGGTAACCACGGGTATAGGTTTTGTTGCCATACCTATTCGTGGGGTTTTACTACCTATCAGCTGTCAAGTTGCACCTGCTTACCACACGGGTATGTACGTGTGGGATCTTACTCTCTCAGAGGTTTGGGTTCATTGTCCTCTAGTTGTCAGTTGCAACCTTCCACCAGAATTTATACGTGTTTCAGTGTTTAGGGTTGTCAGTCTTGTAGGGAGATACACTTACGCGTGTAGAGGTACGTATAGGTTCTTACTTTCTTAGAGGTATTTGAAACAATGACGGATATTGGGGTTCCTAAATTCTCAGTGTCCTAAAGGTACCATCGTCTATTGAATCTTAGAAGGACATCAACACACTTTCCCTCTCGGTAGTTCTAAAAACGGGCAGCCTGATCTCGTCTACCTTACCAAATATGAAAGAAGAATGAAGTTAATGGGCTGATTTAAGTCACGAAGTCATTGTGTTTCACTAATTATTGTACTCGTTATCTTAGTTACTTCCTGATTCGCGCAGGTTTGCACCAATATTACATATGGCACCTTCATAAGTACTGTTATCTCAGGGTGGTTCTCTTCAGAAAAGAAAAATCTTACGCACGACAGTAGAATTAAATAGGATCCAAAAAATAACTGAATAAAGACTTTAAAATAAATTAAAATATCCAACAAACAAAATAGAGGTTCATCTTAGAACCCTGGCCTAACAGATTTTGAAGGTGAGAAAAACACAAGAAGGGGGTTGAATTGTGTTGGCTTTTTCTGGTTCTTTTTTTGAGTGTTAACACTGGTAAGATTCTGATGGGTTCAGATTCTTACTCAGAGTCTGAATGTAGCGGAAAATAACAGAACGCATAGATAAAAGAGAAAGAGAGAGAAAGAGTAGACACAAAGCAATTATATTGCCTCCTCCCACAACACATGAGTAGTTCAGTCCCCTTGCACTTCCAAGGAATTTCACTATAATCTCACTAGATTACGATTGCTCAAGGACTCTTGCAAGAGACTTCTAAATGCTAAAGCACGCTTGCAAGAGACTTTATGCTCTAAGTCACTAACAAGAGATTTTTATTGCTCAATCACTACTGAAAAAGACTTCCACTGCTCAAGACAACTCAAAGAGACTTCCAATGCTCAAGGACAACTCCAAGAGACTTCTAATGCTCAATCATGCAGGCAAGAGACTTCCAATGCTCAATTACAACTGAAAGAGACTTATGATGCTCATGCTTCACAAGAAAGAGACGTCTATTTGTTTATGAATAAACAAATTTGTTGTTACACTTGATAAACAATTAATAGTGTAAATTGAACAATGTTGAACAGACTCTTAAGACTTTAGGATTTATAAGACACAAACTTTGATAAGAAAATCTTAAGTATTTTTACGATATTTGATTTCGACAGAGTAATAACACAGTAAAATAGCAGAGTCTTCTTAATCTTTTTTAGGTCTTCAGCTCCTTATATAGGTAAAGATTTGAGAGACATTGGAGAAGAGTGTCGGCGCATTAAGAGTCGGTGAGAATTTTTGAATCAAGGACGTTATACCATTGCATGCTATGGATAATTATGTTGAACAGTCATTTAGAAATCATTTGCTGAAACTGGAATTATCTAGTCATTCTCTTTGTCCTTGAAGTCCTTTGTCTGTTTCTACACGTGGTCAGAAGATTGCAAAATTGTACTCAGATCCTTGATAGAGAAAACTCACAAAAGAGGACAAAACTAACGTGGAGTCTGGGTCCCTCAAGATCTTCTGAGTCTGAGGGTTTCCAAGTCTAATGAGCTCTTCTGAGTTTGAAGATCTTCATAGAGTCTGATGTGGTTAATCTTTAGCAGCTTCTGAGAGGCGTCCTTTCTTTTAATCCAATATGTTGATTTCTAGTTGTCCTTTCTTCAGATCTTCTATCAGTCTTTAAAGCTTCTCTAGTGCTTCTGATTGCTCTTATACATGTTCAATCCATTGATAGATATATTATATGATCCTGCACACTTGAACACATATTAGTATATCTAATTGTTCTTCAATACTTTGCTATCATCAAAACCTTAGAGTAATTGTACAAACCAACTTTGTTCTAACAGATTTAGTTACTCTTGGTAACTAAAGACAAATTACAAAAGAAATGAACATACCCTAGAGACTTAGAGTGAGGAGAGATACTCGTCCCTTGAAGCTCCAAGTGTTTGCCTTCCTCTTGAACTGTTTATTCTGAATAAGAAATTATGAATGAGAGGAGTGGTATTTATAGGGAGAGATTTCACATTAAATTGGGCTTAAATACCGGGCTTTTTCAACTTAAAAGTAACAAAAAGCAATTTTGGCCCGAATTTCCCACACTTGGGGCATATGGCCATGCTTCGGAAGAATGGATCATGCTTCGGGAGCCCCAATGTATTTTTCTACGTGTAAATGCTTGTTTCATCGTCTTTTTGGGTGTTTGCTTACATATAAGATGTCTTGGGACTTGGGAATAGAATTCCTCCCTTTGTAATGTCTTTCAAGGCCTGTTGAATCTTCATTCATGATCTTCCCAAAGACTTCACTTGTCTTCATATGTTTTGGTAAACATTACAAATATCCCGAAATCATAGGCAATTGCTCTAATAATCATCTATTCTGGATGAAAAACTAACTGAAAAACATGCTAAAAATAACGTAAGATGAACTGTCATCACATGGTGAAATCGAATATGAGATCTATGTATGAACCAAATTATTGTGTCGTTCCCAAGCTTCATAGCTAGGATCAAAATGATCGGTTTGTGGCGTACTTCCATCAAGAAATCGAATCTTGTTCTTCAAAATCATAACTTTTCACATCAACCTAACCAAGAATGATAGTTCTTTCCGTCAAGTGGTGGATTAGCGATTGAATTGGATGTGTTCTCACTCGGATGAATAATATAGAGGTTTTGCGATAAATTTGTTGACGTCAGAGTCCCAGGAATTTGAACCGTTCCTCCTACGGAGGTAGAACCGTTGAAGTTGCGAACCATTGTTGAAGATAGAATCAAGGCGGTGATACCATATCACAAGAAAAATTGATGATAGAGAAACCATAACTCCATTTGAGATGATAAGAAGAAAATAGAGAGAAAACTAGAAGAAATTAAATGAATTGAATCTGTTTTGAACAACGTACAACTTTCTATCAGTTAGTTACATAACTCTAACTAATTTTGTAACTAACTAATTACATAGTTAATCAATTTCTATTATATTTCTACAGCAACATAAGAATGTATTATTGTTATTGTGGAGATAGTTAATCACTAGTTATAAGAAATGGTAAGTTTAAGATCTTACTTGAAGACTTGATTTATAGGATCAAATATACTTTGAGAATTTATCTAACAATAACACGAGCTTGAAGTTTATATCTATACTCTAAAAAGGGGTCAAATTACACTGATGTAATGTTACTCCAATGTCACACCACATGATATTGTTTTACTCGATACATATTTTTAAAATTTGATAGTTGGATTGTATGTTTATATCATATATATCATTCATATAAAATTTTACGAAAATATAAAATCATTTGATATGTTATTGAGATACACAGTGATTGATGGTTTTCTAGAAATGTAGATAAATTGTTAGTCTTGATGTATTGGTCATTTCATGGTGTAATCAGCTTTATAAGGGGTGCGACTAGAAAATTTCTTTTGAAAATGATGGATCTGATTTACCGTGAAAAGTTTCTTTTGATAATGATGGATCTAATTTTCCCTGGCCCAAACCCATAACTATAAGCCTAAAACCACTCATCTTCCTTTGCTACTTGTTCTATAATAAAAGGCGCCGTCATATTTCTTCTTCCCCAATTCTTCTTCTTCCTCCGTTCTTCTTTTTATTCTTCTTTACAAGGCTTGTTTTCTTATTCTCTTGTTTCCAGATCATTATTTATTTCATTGATTCTTCCTACAAAATTTGGTTTTCTTTGTACATACTTTTTTGTCAACCTTTCTTTTTACAATTTTTGTTATTCTATATTTTCAACAGATTTATGAATTCTCATTTTCTTTGTAAATTTGCAAAGATTGATTTTTTGATTGTGTCTGCATCTTTACGAGTCAATCAAGATTTGAAATCAGTGGTTTAATTTGATTTATAATTGACTTGACGGTGTAATATGTTGGCATCTTTTTGATAGCTTTCTCAATCGAGACTTGACAATACTAACTATGTCCTTGACTCGATTCATCGTAGCTGTTCTTATAACACTAGATGAAGATGACAGGGAAAATAATCGAATTCTTATGAAAGTATTTGTAACTATAAAAAATCAAATCGCCGAAGTACCAAAGGTATGTCATAACTAAATCCTCTAATTTATTCTTTTTTTAGTCTTATATATTTCAATATGCATATGGTAGTTTTTTTCTTCTTAGTATTAGATCATTTATGCCATACACATTAGGTTATGTTGAAGGTGTGTATATGTCTTAATTTTTCCAGAATGAGAAAATGGCTTAATAACCATTGATATATTAGAAGATAGTTTAACATCAAATAACTTAGAAGCATTGTTCAATTGCTAAACCAATTGTACCATGATAAAAATTAAAATTAAAATTGTTGATGCTAGTGACACATCCTATGTAAAAGCCAGTAAAACTTCTGCAGTATATTATTAATTTACTTACTTTTATCGTCCTATTGGGATTTATTGGATGTATGGTGATTTTAAAATATATTTTGATATTAATTCAGTCACATGTTAAAATATTCTATGGAGATATTTATTCCTTGGTTGATTCCCTTGTAGTTTTCTTTTCTTGGAGCTTTGTGCCCTCTTTTATCTTAAGCCCTCATAGTTCTGGGACATAACTCTTAAACTATATAGTATCTATGTGTATGTTTTACAAATTAGTTATGTCTCATTAAAGTTGGTGTTATTAATGCCTCGTGTGATGCAGATTGAAGCTATGGAAACAAGCTGATACGTGAGATCCATACATATTAGGAGTTATTTTATTTTCATGTCTATAAATTGTAGAGCCAAATCCCAATAAACTACGTGTATAGATAAATTCATCTACCCTCACAGGATAACACATCTTATTGAAAACTTTGAAAGAATAATGTATGAATTCTATGTATGAATTATATCTGATATATATATATATATATATATATATATATATCTGTGTGTGTGGGGTTTGCTAACTTAGACCAACAAAAAACATGAAGGTTCAAGTTAGCAAAAATGCACCTTTTCACTTGGATTATGAATTCTCTCATAATCTGTTATATTGGTGCTTTGAAATGATTTATTGTTGATAACTCTAACTAATTTATTTACTAACCAATTACATAGTTAATCAATTTCTCTTATATTTCCACACCAACATAAGAATGTATTATTGTTATTGTGGAGATAGTTAATTCCTAGTTATAAGAAATGGTAAGTTTAAGATCTTACTTGAAGACTTGATTTATAGGTTCAAATATACTTTGGGAATTTATCTAACAATAACATGAGCTTGAAGTTTATAACTATATTCTAAAGAAAGGTCAAATTACACCGATATAATGTTACTTCACAGGATATCGTTTTACTCGTTACATATTTTCAAATTTGACATTTAAATTATAAGTTTATATCATATAGATCATTGATGTAGATTTTTATAAAAATTTAAAATTATTTGATATGTTATTGAGATACACCAAGATTAACGGTTTTCTAGAAAAGTGCATAAACTATTAATCTTGATGTATTGACCATTTCATGTTGTAATCATGTTTATAAGGGGTGTGACTAGAAAATTACTTTTAAAAATGATGGAACTGATTTAGCGTGAAAAGTTTCTTTTGATAATGATGGATCTAATTTTCCTCGGCCCCAACCCATAACTATAACCCTTAAACCACTAATCTTCCTTTGCTATTTGTGTTCTATAAAAGGCGTCACACATTTCTTTTTCCCCAATTCTTTTTCCTCTTCTTCTTTTTATTCTTCTTTACAAGGTTTGTTTCCATATTATTATTTATTTCGCTTCTTCCTACAAAATTTGATTTTTTTCCTTTCTCTTTACATTTTGTTACTCTATATATTTTCAACAGTTTTACAAATTCTCATTTTCTTTGTAAATTTGCAAAGATTGCTTTTGTGATTCTGTGTGCATCTTTACGAATCAATCAAGAATTGAGTTCAGTGATTTAATTTGATTTATAATTGACTTAACATTGTAATATATGTTAGCATCTTTCTGATAGCTTTCACAATCGGAACTTGACCATACCAACTATGTGTTTGACTTGAGTAGTTGTTCTTATAACACCAGATGAAAATGACGGGGAAAATAATGGAATTCTTATGAAAGTATTCATAACTATAAAAAATCAAATCGCCGAAGTACCAAAGGTATGTCATAACTAAATCCTCTAATTTATTCTTTTTTGGTATTATATATTTCAATATG
>Ga0228710_1010309_pt1 | contig 12548 bp, 13 predicted proteins | sample MedpolnodulmetaG_FD_177995 | JGI IMG/M metagenome (GOLD analysis project Ga0228710, IMG submission 177995) | Root nodule microbial communities from Medicago polymorpha collected in Santa Monica, California, United States - pink nodules | ecosystem: Host-associated > Plants > Roots > Nodule...
AAAAAAAAGCACCTTTCAGCTCTTTTGGGCTAGCTTTTCACTTTTAAAAAAGGCCTTTAATTTTCAATATAAATAACACATGTAACAAATAAATAAATAAAAATTTAAATATTAAAAAAAATGTAACAAACAAATAAGATATGAGTATATATTTGTCTGGTTTTTTTCTTCATCCCTTGATCATTTAAAAAGTGTAACAAACTAGATGAAAATATTTATACTTACTTTTTCATTATCTCAATTATACCCTTAAATAACTTTTTCCTATAATAAAGATTGTTGTTGGTGTCATTAAAAATATTATATTATATTTTTTGTTATATTGGTGATGTCATTGAAATAGATAATCATGGTTAGTTTGATTTGTTATAACTTGAAAGCAACAAACATTTATATTTTTAGTTTTAATCAAAATAAAAATTTCATAAAAAAACACCGTTCATAATTTTCAAACCTTAGCACAATAAAAAAAAGGGGAAAGTGTCCGTCTTTTTGCTAGTATATATAAAGAAAATAACAGATTTCAGCTCTTTTAAGCTAACTTTTTCTCTTTCCAAAAATACCCTCAATTTTCAATACAAATAACACATATAACAAATAGATAAAAATACATTTAAATATTGAAAAATGTAACAAACACGATATAAATATATATGTCTGATTTTTTTCATTATCCCAATTATACCCTTAAATAACTTTTTCTATAACAAGGATCGTTGTTGGTGTCATTAAAAAAAAGAATTTAGATTATATATATTTTTTTGTTATATGGTTGGTGTCATTGAAATAAATAATCATGATTAGCTTTGTTCGTTTTTTTTTTTTACAAGAATAGCTTGGTTGTTATAACTTGAAAGCAACAAACATTTATACGATTAATTTCATAAAAAAAACACTATTAATAATTTTCAAACGCTAATGCAATAAAAAGAGCGGAAAGACGGACACGTGAGTGCCGGTCTTTTTCTCCAGTGTTTTATAATAAATATTTCCCTTTAACATATCCCGTACGAGCAAACGGAGAATAAATATTTCCATTAACATATCCCGTACAAGCAAATAGAGAAATTATTGTGTAGAATTGCACTTTAACACTTGTCATTTACAAACAACGAATAAGACTGTGACACATAATTAAAAGTGACCCATCATTAAAAATTGAAAAATAATCGTTTAGTAAAAAAATGAAAAACCGTTCCTTCTCTCCTCCATCATCCATTTTTTCTGGCATATATGGTTCCCCAACAATACTCCTATTTTTCCTTCGGATCTTGTTAATGCAGCCCTCATCTTTTTTTTTAATTTGAAAATAGTATTATGTTATCTTGCCCTTCAAAAAAGAAAATAAAAATACTGATGTTTAATTTGTAATTAATTAATGGCTAAACTAAATTATAGCAACAATACAGAATAATGCTTATGTGGGGATATCAGTCAGTGACATAGAGTTGGGTGATATTGACCAATCACAATGTCACAATGTTTTTGAAAAAAAAAGAGAGAAACACAAACATTGTGACATAGTGATTGACCAATTTCACCAAATTCTACTTCACCCAATTGCTACCCTTATGTGGGCTAAAGAGTCCTTTGCATGTGTAGCATAGCGGTAGTGACTTGTCGTGATGAACTATGAAGTGAATAATGGTGAAAGAGATGAATTTTTGGGTTGCTCTTCTTCTTCTTCTTCATCAATGGAAGAATACAAAGAGCGGGAAGAGCAAAAACAAAGACAAAGATCAAAATCCGCAGAATACGAAGCAGTGATACGTGCTGGCCCACACGTTCGACCTCTCCAACAAGCTCACGCTCATCTCATTGTCTCCGGTCGTCACCGCAGTCGCGCCCTCCTAACCAAACTCCTCACTCTTTCCTGCGCTGCCGGTTCCATCGCCTACACCCGCCGTCTCTTCCTCTCCGTCACCGACCCCGATTCCTTCCTCTTTAATTCCCTCATCAAAGCCTCTTCCCAATACGGTTTCTCCCTCGACACCATCTTTTTCTACCGTCGCATGCTTTCTTCCTCTCATAAACCTTCTTCCTACACCTTCACCTCCGTTTTCAAAGCATGTGCTCATCTTTCCGCTCTTAAACTCGGAACCCTTCTTCATTCCCATGTTTTCGTTTCTGGGTTTGGTTCTAATCCATTTGTACAAGCTGCAATTGTTGCTTTTTATGCTAAATCGAGTGCATTGTGTGTTGCACGTAAGGTGTTTGATAAAATGCCTCAACGAAGTGTTGTTGCTTGGAACACTATGATTTCGGGTTATGAACAAAACGGTCTTGCAAATGAAGCAATGACACTGTTTAGGAAGATGAATGAATTGGGGGTTCGTCCCGATTCTGCAACTTTTGTTTCTGTGACGTCCGCTTGTTCTCATATTGGGTCTCTTGAATTAGGGTGTTGGGTGTATGATAGTATTGTTAGTAATGGGATTTGTGTCAATGTGATTCTTGGTACGTCGTTGATAAACATGTTTTCGAGGTGTGGTGATGTAAGACGAGCGCGCGCGGTTTTTGATTCGATTAGTGAAGGGAATGTTATTGCTTGGACGGCTATGATATCTGGGTATGGTATGCATGGTTATGGTGCTGAAGCAATGGAACTTTTCTATAAAATGAAAAAAGCAAGAGGGCTTGTTCCTAATACTGTTACTTTTGTTGCTGTTTTATCTGCATGTGCTCATGCAGGGCTAATACGTGAAGGGAGACAAGTTTTTGCAAGCATGAGAGAAGAGTATGGCGTGGTTCCTGGACTGGAGCATCATGTTTGTATGGTTGATATGCTTGGGAAGGCTGGGTTGCTAACGGAAGCATATCAGTTCATCAAGGAACTTAGTCCTGTGGAGCATGTTCCGGCAGTGTGGACTGCAATGCTTGGTGCTTGCAAGATGCATAAGAATTACGATCTTGGGGTGGAAGCTGCTCAGCATCTCATTTCTTTAGAGCCAGAGAATCCTAGCAATTACGTATTGCTTTCTAATATGTATGCATTGGCTGGAAGAATGGATAGAGTGGAATCTGTTAGAAATGTAATGATCCAAAGAGGTATTAAAAAGCAAGCGGGTTATAGCTCTATCGATGTCAACAATAAAACTTATCTTTTTAGAATGGGTGATAAGGCTCATCCTGAGACCAATGAGATTTATCATTATTTGGACGGGTTGATGTGGAGGTGCAAGGAAGCGGGTTATGCACCGATTCCTGAATCAGCAATGCACGAGTTGGAAGAGGAAGAGAGGGAGTATGCCCTCAGGTACCATAGTGAGAAGCTTGCAGTAGCATTTGGGCTGATGAAAACTAGTCATGGAACGACGCTCAAGATTGTCAAGAACCTTAGGATATGTGAAGACTGTCATTCGGCCATTAAGTTCATCTCTGTTGTGACAAATAGAGAGATAATTATTCGGGATAAGCTTCGTTTCCATCATTTCAGAGAAGGCTCGTGTTCTTGTTTAGATTATTGGTGATGGGTGCATTAATCTGTTTAATCAGAGATAATTTTGAGAACAATCTTTGAAGAGAATGAACAAGCATGTGTGGGGAATATTATAACATCACATGTGAAACAAAGGTTGCAAGAGTGGTTAACATATACTACGTTTTAAGAATAGTTACCGAGTCATGCTTCACTAAACTCTTCAAGACTACTTTAGATGTCATAAAACAGACATCGTCATTAAACAGATGGAAAGACACATCAATCATATCATTCCAATCAATGTATCTCTTATTTCATACGTTACATGGACAAGCCTTTATATGATACATAATCACACCCCAACGTCTAATCATAGAAGTACAAAATCAAGAGATTGGCGTTCCAACAAGCTTAAAATTGATATGATACAGACACATGTAAACATATTGATATCACACATAAGTTTGGAATATATTGGTCGGGAAACTTTAAAGTTACTCTCAATGTAGTAGATAAGTTAGTCTTGCAGCTCAACAAACTGACTGGAATCAATTCCCTTGTCACAAAAGGCTTCTACGAGCTTGGGGAAGAGCTTAGCAAGCATTATTTTAAATCCTGCAGAAGTCCCCTTCTGGTTTTCATGTTCAGTTTTTTCACATCCAATGGAAGCGCCTTCAAGATATGCTTTACAAGCCAAAAGTATATGTTTGGAGCGCTTTTCGAAGTGCTCTTCCACCAGTGCCTCAAAATGCTGCATCAGACATCATTATCAATTACAAGTTCATTCATACAATTGTATTAAAAAATGAACCTTATTTTCATGGGAGGAACCAAAGTATAGATGTAGTAATTTTACCCTGGGTGGCTTTCGTAATAGATACAACATCGATTTGGCTGTGACAAGGAAAGCATTCTCATTATAGCTCACAGAATTTTTCTCTCCCTCGGCTCTACCTATTTGTTGGTCATATCCAGCCTCATTAAAGTAAGGCTTCTCATTAAGAACAAGAGCCTGTAGTGAGAGAAGAACTTGAAGAATAGTGGAGGTTCCAGGACTCCACACTTCAGAGCCTGCGCCTGTCCAAGTATTTAGGAGACTCAGACAGATTTTCCCTGATTCATATAAATTAGGATTTAAGCGGAGCCCGCCAGAATTGTAGTGCACCATCTGTATTCAAAGATCACATTGACAACATCAGAGTTTGTTCAGATTTAGAGTTTTTATCTAGAGATCTTTGAACATAAGTGAAGGGGCCTTGTAAATAATGGTGCTGAAAAAAAAAAATACAAACACTGCAAACTACACTTAAAAGCTTACAGGTGGTTCGTTAGGATACTCCGGAGGGAAACATATATCGAAGAAGAACAACCCGTCATGATACGGAGTTCCAGATGCACCAACAATTACTGCTCGCATGAGATCCATTCTTTCTTCAAACACACGAACATAAATAGAGTCTGTATGGGTCAATAGAGACTGTAAGTGCATTTACAGAAATTGTTATGAACATTTAAAGCTTACTTTAACAAATTCCATTTTCATTAGTATATCAAATAGTTAACACTTAGGTTACTTATTTAAAGATTGTTTCCAGATAAAATCTTCAATGTCCCTCTGTACAAACATGCATACATTCTACATCAATTAAACTTATGGACTTTCACTTTTAAAAGATTGAACTTTGACAATTTTCCATTTCTATTTCCAACTACCACCAATTTTGTTTATATTTTGCAATCCTAGTATCCCTAAAATCAAATTCTGGTTTTAATTTCATCTTTATTGTTTAGCCTTCTGCTGTGGCCATGGATAAAAAATATAACATATAGCCATCTTGCCATATATTTTTGTCACTCAAAATGGATTTCCTTTTTAAAATGGCTAAGAGACCAGTGTCTCCGGTGACGGTGACTCATGTAATTTCCTAATTCGAGTTTAAGCATCATATAACAATAACGACTGCGACAGAAAGGCTTCTCATGGAGAAATAAGTATATAAAACAGGGTGATTAATAAAAAAAGAAAGAAAGATTAATAAAAAAAGAAAGAAAGATAAAGTATGTACCAGGAAGACTTTTCTCAAGGATGCTCCATTCTTGCTGAACCTTTTTCATCCAACCTTTTTTTACCTATAAAGCAAAGAAAACAGTTAGCCTATCAATATATCAATGTAGTATGTCACACTATAGGATCGATTTCTAACCTGCAATGTTGACAATCCTTTTCCCTCATCAAAAAAATGGTGGTCCTCAGAACAACTTTCTATAACATCAAACTGCTTAAACTGGTTTGAACTGTTGCTTTCTAAAGAAGGCAGAAAATAATTCTTGTCATGGATCCTAATAAATTCTGGATATGAAGTTCTGTCTTCAGTAGATTGCAACTCATCCGTTGGATGTGGTTCAATGTAGAAATTACAAGTTTCCAAATCTTTCTTATCAGGATAATCTGATTCATTATCCTTTTCAAATGTAGGCAATGAGGAAAATGCTCCTGAAATGGAAGTTCCACCAAGTGTTTGGAATATGCTGGATTTAATACTGGAGAAAAGTTCAAAGGCCGCTTGAGGAAGGAAAAAGGAACTACACTCAAGATTCTGTTCACAATTCTCTTTTCTACCATCACCATTTAACAAGTCCTGAACATTAAACATCACATCAGTTTATATTGGGTACATGCATTTGGTAAGCTCTACTCAGAAATTAATCTTTGTAAAACACAATTTTGGATGATAAGAATGCTGATAATTTCCTCATTCAAAATTGAAAATGAATTTGGAAGTTCCTATATTAGTACATTTTCTCTATATATATTAACCTGTCTTTTGATTATAGTTTCCAAGCTGAGACTTTTGTGTCTGACATATAGCAGTTAAATAATATACATGTATACCCACGAATAACATATGAATGAACACTGAGATACAGAACAAACAGAAAAGATATTGCTCTCACCTTTCCCTTCTTGTCAGAAGGTACGCTTCCGCGTTCAATCATCTCTTGAGGAGCAGGGATTACAGCTGTGCCTTCATGTTTATCCATCCTAAAAATTTCATAAGGTGCAACCTGTTCGGAAAAACAAATATCATTTGTACATTACTTCATATGAAAAGATACAAATTAACGCAGAAAACACAATAGAAAATAAGACACAACAGTGGCGCAATCCAAGTTCAGTAGGATCATTCAATATGAATGTACAATACGCAATGCAAGTTCCATGGTTCTAATATTATGTTACCGTTACCATTACCATCAAATTCATACTTTACTTTTGTAAAAAAAAAATCAAATCCATACTTTGACTATAAGTGGACACATATTTAGATAACTGCACTATATTTACAGAAAATCATGGCTTACCTTGGTTGTGAAACCAGTAGCCAATTTCACCTCCACATCACCATCTTTGAAACCAACAACAGTGCCAACACAACGCAGGTAACAGTCATCCGGGAAGTCATCTTGATAATTCGTCTGGTTCCCAGTTTTAAGAGCAGCCTCTGCATTCATGTCATTACCCGACTTTTCTGTTTCTTTATCAGCTTGGTAACCAAACTGTTTTTGAGCCGCCTTGAACATAATATCACCAAAAAAACAGGAGTAATCTGGGTGCTCAACTAGTTCGTAGGCACTCACAGTTTCCTCCATTTCGTCTCCATCCGAACTATTCGGTTTGGACATGGAAACAGTTTTCCATTGTACCTTTACAGTATGCTCTTTCGCTTCCACACATTGGACAACACCCCATCTTTTACTGCTAGGCTTAAGAGGATCGTAAGAAGCACCTTTTTCCAGTACAAACTGATGAGGCCAAAATTCATGTGTGTTTATAACATTCACTGGGAGTAAACTCTCTGGATCTAATCCCAAACTATGTTCACCATTTTGCCACAAAATGTCAACTTTGGTCTTTATCTTCCCAATTATAAAAAATTCCCCAATACAAGAGTTAATAAGGTTTCTTCCCTGACTCTTACACCCTCTTGTCATACTATGCTCCATAGTAAGACTTCCTGTTGGTGCATGTTGAACAGTCTGTTCCTCTTGGTCTGCAACCATGCACCAGTCACCAAGCTGCCAGTTTGCGTGTGAAAAGCACGACAACACGGTCAGGTTTTTGGAATCTTGCCAGCCTGGTGGAGCATCCACAGTCAAATTGCTATCCGAAAGAACAGAAGCAAGCCAGTTAACACACACCAAACTTGCATCAACAGCACAGACAGTTCCTTCGTCTTGATTGTCTCTCCAAGTTCCACATAGCCATCCTGCTGATTTAGAAGCGTTGGAGGACTTAACCTTTACTCTCTGCCCGGGATAGTATGGACACTGCGAATCTTCTGGAAATTTACGAGTCAATGGTAGAACCTTTTCTCTTTCTAAGGCAATGATGTCAGATTTAGCTCCATCGTCAAACAATACAGTAACTTTGTCCACAACCCTTTGAGCCCGACCGAGCCATGGCCCCTTAGTTACATAATCGCCTTCTGAAATGGACCGAATCTTCGAAAGTTTGTCCGAGTTTACATTTTTTAGTAACTTTCCTTTCTCATTTTCCAAGTCCACAAACAAATCAACACTAGTCACCCTTCCCATCTGTCCAGTTGGATCTGACACGGAGCAAACCACATCACCATTAACAAAAGTTCTCTCAAACGAGAGAAAATCATCAATCTTCCCAATGCTTTCCTCTAAACTTGATAATATGTTCTGAGCTTGACCACCATATTGAAAATCAATTTCTTCTTGATCCTCACTACTGCTGCTGTCACTGGAAGTCTCCCATTCCGAATCACTCATCATAGCATCCATCAATTATATGCCTGTCACAATATTTTGACACTAACGTCATAAAAATTACAATGAAGTATCACGCCGACACAACAATAGAGAAGAAACTAGTCGATGTAGGTGAATGAGAGCTATGCATGAAACAAGTAAATTAGTAATCTATTTTCCTTATTTAAAAGTGATGATATGCATAGTTTAGAACGGGTGACCAAATTTTAACATGCATATAGGTGTTCATTAGAAGTAAATAAGGATTCAAGAACATGCTAACCTTCTCAAGCAAATTGAAGCATCAAACTGTAGTGTCTGTGCTGTGATCACAACAAGTATGCTGATGATAGCTTCAATGGATAGATGTGTATAGTACAAATATATATTTCTGATTGATTAATTTTTTTTTTGTCAAAGATAGTATCCCCGAAAGATTATCTCGACTACTGAAACCAGAGATCTGATGCCAAAGAAGATTTGCCCGCCAGGATAATAGGAATCAATCAAGGACTCCAAAATGCCAAAGGAGATATGCCCAATTGCGAATGAAATATTTCACAGAACGAAACACCTCAAACAACAAACGTAAACTAGCTAGTAGCTACAATTATCAGATGATTTTTCTGTGTATTTTTCATCGGTTTCGCAGGGTAGCTTGTTGGAAGGAAAAGTTCTAGTGCTAGATGAAGCAGTAGAAGATAATTAAAAGATGCCAAAGGAGATTTGCCTCCAGAATAGGAGGAGTTCCAATAGTTACTTCTGAATGATAATATTTTATAACATAAGGAAAAAATGTTTTCTCATATACTTTTACTACCTGAGTCCAACCAAAGGAAGTTCAGTAACTTTTGCCAAAGGAGATTTGTCCAGTACACAGGAATCTTCAAACATACATGAATAGCAGAAAGGAATGAAATTTTCCTTTTCCGAGATTGCCAAAGGAAATTTGCCCACACTACAAAACCTAAAACTCTCTATCAGGTCTATTTGGTACCAAGGGAGAATGGTTAATATTTAATCAGGAATTCTTAGCCATTCAACAGAAATATATTCTGCTTCTTGATTCACAGCAAGTAGGCAAAAGGGCTTCAATAACCACATCATTTCTATTGAACCTGGAACAAAAGAACAAATTAAGATGCATGCAAATTAGTATTATAATTTAATACAAAATCTATTCTAGAAACCAGCTTTGTTAGGACATCATTGTGAAGAACTCATTGGTATTTTGCACAACTAATTTCATGAAAAAGATTGATAAAAACAAATTTCCAGTCCCTATCCATAGTTGTACATGAAAAAGGACATAGAGGGAAACAAGGAGTAAAACTTGTTGGTAGAAAACAGATATATATTTTTTTGCTTGTCAAATTAATCACAACTTTGTTGCTTTAATTGGAAGCGAAATCCCAAAAACACGCCTTTAGATTTTATTCAACCTTGGAATTCTTATGGAATTCTAACATAATCATGTTGTATGGAAATCAACTTTGTTGAATCTACAACTATCAAGTACCAAACTATACATAGCTTTAGCATGAATCTATTAATCCCAAAAAATAAATAAACCAAAGTTAAAAGAAAACAGGATAAATTTTGATAAGGAAAAGCTAGAACCATATGATATGCACCTTTGAAATGGCTGGACCAGCATAAGCTGGTAAAGGTATGCACCAAAGAAACTCCATTATTTGCTGTCAGCTTAAAAAAAAAACTACCAAGAATTTGTTAAGGGTAAATATTTGAAGAAGGAAGATGTAGGTGTTGTTCAAATAGGCTTAGTTCCAATTCCAGTTCCACCATCTTCCACATAACCACCAAGCTTTGGAACCATTGCAAGGAGGAGACTCTCTTTTCGAAATGCTAAGGCTTCAGTGTTTGTATAGTGAATGAAGCCTTTTTCTTGCACTTACTCATAAATAGGGTGACTATTTAAACCTACCAACAGAAAAGAATATACTGCATAGTATCTGACTCAAAAGACTAGGAGACAGTTAGTGTTTATTTACACTTTTGTCCTCCTTAACTTTCACACGAAATGTCCTAATTTTGATACTTAAATGAAACAATAAAACACTCCCTGAAATTAATGTGATCAATTACATTTTTAACGTGTAATTTTGTCAATTTTGGTTCAAGGAACCCCCGATGGCTCTGTAGTTGTATTCTATAATTGTGGGCAGCCAATTGTTCCTCAAACCTTGCCCAAGACTGGTGGAGACTTAACTTGCAAGAAACATGGCTCCAGTGTCTAGGTCATGAGCTTCCTCACTCCCTAATTGGGCTCTAAGAGTAGCAGATGCTTGAGCCGAGCGACCCATGTTGTCCACAACCTCCCAAACAAGACCTTTAACTCATCAACTTATTTAATCCTTCTATTTAAACTAGTTGAACTACGCAACCCCCTCCAACAAATATGAGTTAATTTTACTCATAATTCATTTCGGGGGAGTAATGCTTAGCAATTTTGGAAGGGAATTTCCTTTTGATATTAATGGTTTTCTTTCTCTCTCTCTCTCATGCAGTTATTTCATATATAATTATTAACCTAACAACATTAAGTTGGTCGAAGTTGAATTGGACCAGATATTTGAAGCAATGCCTCATATTTGAGTTGAGTGAAAAAAAAGTAATTGGGAGGGGAATCCCATTAAAAATAACGAGTCAAATTTCTTATAGAGATTAATCATCGACTAACTCTTAAGGCTCTGTTTGGATAACTTAAAACTAACGGAGCAGAACAGAATGGAACGGAACAATGATACCATTCCACTGTTTGGATATTTTATGATGGAATGGAGCAAATTTTCCATTCCATTGTTTGGAAAGTCGATGGAGCGGAATGAGTTTTAACTTTTTTTATTCCAATTTTACCCCTGTATTTTAAAAAAAACAACTTTATGCATCTTCATAGTCGATATGTAAAAGTTTTTGCAGAAATTTTGACTAAAAGCTGCGGGTGCAACAATCTAAATCCCTAATAACTCTTTTGAACAACTAAATCCCTAACAATTATACAGATCCAAGAATAAAATCAACTTTATGAACTCATAAATGAAATCATGAAATTGTGAAACATGAATACCACTTTATGCATTCAGGATATAAAATATATGCACTCGGGATATACTATATGCATTTGAAACAAGTCTATATTACTAGGTGTAAGTGCATCATTTCAGGATATAATAACATGAGATTTGTAAACAAGCCTAATTTTTTTTTGAAGAGGCCACAATGAAATATATTACCACATCAAAAGGTTCTCATGTAACCAAAAAAAACATAAAAGGTTCTCCCCAATATAAGGTATGCCAAGAAAAACACAAAGTCGAAACAATTATTTACAAGAGATAACCAAAAGCCGCAGCTAGTAGAAGAAAAAATAAAATTAGCCTATGCCCAAAATAGAGTAAGGACTAAGCCACCGACCATGGTAGTTGAAGGGAAGAGAAGGAAATTTCGCATTCAACCACATAAAAGTAAGCGACTTAATTTTATCAACGACCTACGTAATTAAGCACTCTTTGCCGTTGAAAAGTCTGTTATTTCTTTCTTTCCAAATTTCCCACGTAGTTGCATACCAAAGAACCTGTAAAATTGATCGTTGTGTCTTTGTGACACCACCACCAGCAGTGAACTGATTAAAATGATCCCCCACAAAGAAGGGATTTACTGTCACCAAACCCAACCACCTGGAAATATAGTGCCAAACCGAACCAAAAATATTACAATGTAAAAATAAGTGTGTCGAAGATTCCTCTAACCCACAACCAGCAACACACAACCTGGAATCATTAGGAATCACTCCGCATCGAAGAAGGTTATCCTTTGTTGGCAACCTGTCGCGAAACAAACGCCAAGCAAACAAGACGACCTTCAGAGGAACATCATTATTCCATATTGAGGATACCGCCACTGTAGAAGCAGACTGAGGTTGTAAAGTGAGCAAATTGTAAGCACTGCGAACGAAAAAAACCTACGAAGTTTCTAGGTTCCATAACCACCTGTCAACTTTATCAACCTGCAAAGTCACATCTTGAAGCAAAAATTTAAATTCACCCACCAACTCCTCCTCCCACGCAAACAACCCCCTCCTCCACCTCCACGTCTGACCTTCTTCCCCCCATCCTAACTGACACATCCTAGCCACATACTCATCCTTAAACAAAGACAGGTCAAATAATCTAGGATACCTGACTCAAAACGACACATCTCCAACCACACATCCGACCAAAACAAAGTACTCTCCCCATTACAAACCACACGGTGGATACTATCCTGAAACTACTCCTCCCTACTCAATGCCTTTATATCACGCCACCAAAGGGAAGCATTGCTGCCC